>JADMIO011301945.1_pt1 | contig 68515 bp, 52 predicted proteins | sample 8958161 | NCBI WGS metagenome assembly JADMIO01 (sample SAMN16585339, study PRJNA669376) | soil metagenome | isolation source: Crop rotation soil | place: USA: Cullars Rotation, Alabama | collected 2011 | reverse complement strand
ACCGCCGGGCGACCGCCTGCGTCTTCTCCCCGGCGTCGTAGGCGGCCAGGATGCGGCGGCGGAGGTCCATCGAGAGCGGCGGAGACATGGCTGGCTCCTGGGGCTCCCGTCAAGATAAGGAACCAGGCCGCCAACCGCTACACGATCTTGGAGAGCGCACTAGGGAGACTGAGATGGTAAGGGTATTCCTCAGTCATAGTAGCCGGGATAAGAACTTGGTCCGAGACCTCGCGGTTCGGCTGCAAAAGGTGGGTGCAACCGTTTGGCTGGACGAGGCTGAGTTGCAGGTGGGCGACTCGCTGACGGAACGAATTCGCTCTGGCGTAGTCGACAGCGACTTCGTCGTGGTCTCCATTTCTCGGAACTCGATCAACTCGCGGTGGGTGCTAACCGAACTGGGAACGGCCATTGAGAATGGGCGGGCAACCGGCAAAAACGCCGTACTGCCAATTGTCCTGGACGACAGCCCCCTGCCGGACAGTATCAAGGACTCGGTCATTTATGGGGACTTCAGGGATCCCAACAACTTCGAGCCGTCCTTGAGGGAGTTGCTCGTGTCCTTGAGGCTCCTTAGTCCGCAGGAAAAACACGCGCTGCCAGCCCGAACACAAAATGTTTTCGGATACCTCGACAAGATGAACGACCCCCGTCACCGGATGATCGCGGACCCACACGTTCAAGCGAATCGGTACGCAACGAATCCGTCCAGCTGGCTGGCCACCCAAAAGGTGTTGATCTATTGGCACAGCATTGGCCTGACTCAGGCGGACAGCCAGCGCATGCAGGCCGACCTCACGGAACTTGGAATCGAGTCGGTGTTGACTATGCACAACGACCCGGCCCTCCCGCCCGACGCGGTATTCATCGGCCTGAAGACCCTTCCCCACGTGTTCACCCACGTGCTCCGTCGGCTGCCGTACGTACCGACGCACATCTTCCCATTTTACTACCCCTCCCGAGCGGCGGGGGTGAATTCCGGTTTCACCATGAGTGTGGGGCTCCGGGCCACGTTCCACACGGATCAAGGGGTGGCCTGGGCCGCCAAGTTGCTTGCCAAGGCTGACTTTGATCGGCTGTGCGACCTCACGCTTTCGCCGGAGGAACGGACGGCTCTTTTTGAGCGAATCGCCGGGTAGCGTTCTGCCGCCGGCTCGCCGAACGGGCAAGCCGTGCCGGATGTGTCGCTGCTTGCGCGCCCCCGAGCCGTGAACCGGGCACGCCGCGCCAGCCATGAAGGGGCGCGGCGGGGTGCCGGGGTGTAGGTTTGGGATTCCAGGGATGGGTACGGAAGTGGCACGGCCCGAAGGTCTCGCCAGACCCCCAGGCCGTTGTGTTCGCAGACGCAAGCACTCTGTAGGTATCATGCCCGACAACCACACGAAAGGCAAGGCGGCGATTGCCGCGGCCGGCCCCGACCCCGCGCGCACGGCCGCTACCGGCGGCACAGTCCCCGGCGCCGCCCGACCCGACCTGATCGCCCTCCTGGACCGCCTCGTGGCGGACGGGCGGAGCCGCAACGAGCAGTTCGTCCGGCTGCACGCCGCGAACGCCGCCGGCACCCCGGTCCCGGACCACGAGCTGCTGGCCCTCCTGACTAAATGGCGACCACCTAATGGGGTAGTGAGTCGTGGGTCTGTCGGACCCGAGTCATGGTGGTTCCAGACGGAATGATTGGTCAGCACCTTCGGTGTAGGTGTAGCGGTAGGGGTACAGGTCTGAGTCATCGGCAACCGTGCGGATCAGGCAGCGGTGGCGGACCAACTCCAGCATGGTCGAAGCGTCCACCCCATCGACGGCCCCCGTCGCAGCATTTAGCGACTCCTCACCGTCCACGTTGTACCGAAACCCCGCGGGTGACCGGTAGTCCCGCCTCAGCCGCGTCCGCCACTGGGAGTTGCTGCCCCAGCCGTGCGACTGGTCTTCGTATGGCCGGTGTTTCCGCCGGTGCGCCCAGTACAGCTTGCTCCGCTCTGCCACCTCTTTGACCACGTGAGCGGTGCCCCCTGATACGACGCACCCGGCCCGGCAGTACATCATCTCCCCGAGCATCAGGGGCGGCCACGACTGCCCGACCACCTCGATCGGTGCCTCCGCCGACGCGGCCTGTCGCACCCCGGTGATCTCGTGAAAGAATGGGTGGAACGCGGCGGCCTCCGGCACTCGGAACCCGACCGCCTCGTGGAACAGCCGGAATCCGTCAGCGGAGAGCGGCGGGCCGGGGTAGTCGGTCCCATCCGCCCGGCCCGTCTGGAACCGCAAGAGGAGGGTCTCCGTCACCCGCGAGGCGGCGTACAGCCTGCACAACTCTTCGTCGGTGGCCTCCCCCGCACGACCTTCCCCTCGGCGGGCGAATTCGGCGAACCAGCGGCACTCGTCCGCGTGCCGGTCCGGCCACGGTTCGAGCAGATCGGTGTACGCGTCCGCCCCGTCGTACTCCAGGAGTGTAAAGTACAACTCGACCCACGGAGCTTGACTGGCGTACATCCGGCCTCCCAGGGTCAGAGGATTCGACCCTACGGTAATCGGTGCCCTGACCACCCCGACCCGACAGGAGCCGAGCCGATGGCCAGTATCCGGCTCTCGGTCGCGGACCGCAACGCCCTCCTCGATTCCTACCGCCGCGACCCGGACCCCAGGTCCGCCAGCGTGCCCACATCCTTCTGCTGCTGGGCGACGGCCACGCGTGGGCGACGATCGTGGCGGTGCTGTTCACCTCGCCGACCACGATCGCTCGCTGGAAGCGGCGGTTCGACCGGGGCGGTGTGGACGAGATCCTCGGCCGCCCCCGGGGTCGGAGGCTGTCCGGGGTCCACGCCTGGGCGGCCGTCGTAATCAGGTGGGTGCTGACGTTCTCGCCGACCGACTTCCGGTTCGCCCGCTCCCGGTGGAGTTGCGAGGCCGTCGCCGTCGTGTTGCGGGAGGATTACCGGGTTCGGGTCGGGCGGGAGACGATCCGGCTCTGGCTCCGGGCCGAAGGGCTGGTGTGGCGTCGGCCCCGTCCCACTATCCGCCCAAAGGACCCCGACCGGGAGGAGAAGCTGGCCGCTCTCCGAGCCCTACTGAAGCAGTTGCCGGACGGCGAGACGGCGGTGTTCATGGACGAGGTGGACGAGAACCTGAACCCGAAAGTCGGGTGCATGTGGATGAAGCGGGGCGAGCAGGCGACGGTCGAGACGCCGGGCAGGAACGAGAAGCGGTATCTGGCCGGGAGCATCCACTGGCGGACCGGGCGGATCATCCTGACCGAGGGGAGGCCGAAGGAGGGACGTGGAGCCGCTCTGTTCGTTCGCCACTTGGACGACCTGCGGCGGGCGTTCCGCCGGTATAAGGTCATTCACGTCATCTGCGACAACGCCGGGTTCCACAAGCCGGAGAAGAGCAAGGTCGTCAGGGCGTACCTGGCCGAGTGGTCGGGGCGGGTGGTGCTGCACTACCTGCCGACCTACTCGCCGGACTGCAACCCGGTCGAACGTGTGTGGTGGCGACTGCACGAAGCGGTTACCCGGAACCACCGATGCAAGACGATGCAGGAACTACTCGGCCTTACATTCGACTGGTTCGAGACTCGAACTCACTTCCGAGTGCAATCCGGGATATATAACAAAGCCCCTGAAAAATAGCGTCTCTTCGCCATTTGGCGGGAGCTATTTAGGCGCCCCCGAACCCGCCTCGCTCACGTTGTTGGGGCTGGGCGCCGCGGGCCTGGCCGGGTACGGCTGGCGTCGGCGAGCCGCTGTGTAGGGCCGTCGTGCAGTAGGAGGGGGGAGCGGGCGGGGGCCGGGGTGCCTCGCCCGCTTCGCTTTGCCCCTCGCCGCTAGGCGCCCGCCGGCCGGCCGCGTACCGTGGGGCGCGGGAGGGCCGTGCCCATGACCGAGGCCGAGTAACTGGGATGCGACGACCCACAGCGGATGCTGGGGTTCTTGCGGGGCAAGGCGAGCGACCGCAAGCGGCGGCTGTTTGCCATGGCGTGTTGCCGGCGGACGTGGGAGCACCGTAAGCGTTCGGTGAACAGCAAGTCCGGTGCGGGGGCGCGACCGACCGCGCTCGGCTTACCCCGCCTGCTGCAGACGAAAGTGGGTGTCAGTTATCCAATGGCGGTTACTTCTTTTCAGCCGGCTTGGCGGGCAAGTCCTTGACGGCCCCTTTTGCCTCCAGTTCTTTCACGAGATTGCGGAAGTCTTCGCGGCCGCGGACGGGGTCGAAGTCCGCCTCCTTAAGAACGGCGGCCTTGCTCCAGCCGGCGTCAACGGCGCCTTTCAAGGCGACGACGGCCCGGTCCGCCAGTTTCGCCGCCTCGGCGGCCGTTACGCCGGACTTGGCGTCACCACCCAGGCCCACCAGCAGCGCTAGCGACCGGCTGCGCTCGAAGCGCCCGTTGAGCGTCAGAGACGCGGTCTTGTCGAACAGCTCGACCGCGTGGCGCAGGTCGCTGGCGGCGCCGGCTGGCTGCCCGGAGTAGAACCGGGCTCTACCGCGGGCCTGGTAAACTAGACCGAGGCCGTCCGTGTAATCGGAGTTGTCGGGTTGTTCGTCCACGAGCTTCTGGTACAAAGCGACGCTCTTGTCGAGACTGGGGTAGGCGTCGGCGAACCGCTTCTGGTTGGAATGCACCTCACCCACGTTTCCGTAAGTCATGGCGAGGAAATACTGGAACTCCTTGACACCGGGATTGGCGTCCACGAGTTTCCCCAGTAGCGCCGCCGCCTTGGTGAACGACGCAAGAGACTCCGCCGGCCTTCCGTCGTCCGCCAGAATCGCGCCGATGTTGATGTGGCTCATGGCGACGTCGCTTTGGAACTCCGTAACGGCGGGATTGGCGTCTACCAGCTTTTGTTGAATCGCCAGGGCTTGCTGGTAGGCCGCCATGGCCTCTTCGGACTTGTTCGCGTCCGACAGAGCATTCCCGATGTTGTTGTAGCACTGCGCCACATTGGTTTGATACAAGGTGACGTCGGGTTTCGCGTCGGCCGCCCGCTGTTGAATCTCCAGCGCCTTCTTGTAGGCTTCAAGCGCCTCCGCAGGCTTACCCGATGAGCTAAGCAGGAGGCCCATGTCCTTGTAGGCAACCGCGAGGCCGTTCAGGTTCACCACGTAGGCGGGATCGGCGTCAGCCACCCGCTGATGAATCGCCTGCGATCGTTTGAACGACTCCATCGCCTCGGCCGGTTTGCTCATGCTCGTCAACACGCCGGCGATCAACAAGTGACTCGTGGCGGCATAGAAAAGGACTTCCTTAGCCGGGTTTTCCGCCGCGAGTTTTTCGGCCGCGTCCCGCATTTCCTCGTACGTCGCCACGGCCCCCTTCGCATCGCCGGTCGATTGCATCAACAGCCCGACCGACTGCAAGCTCCTGATTACGTCCAACCGCGGCTCTTCGTCCGCCCCGGGCGCCGCCAACTCTCGCCGGATCGCCAGTGCCTTGCGGTGTACCGCCAGCGCTTCCTCCCGAGAGCCGATCTTCTCGGTCAGGCCGCCCAGTTCGGCGTACCCGTCCGCCAGTGCACTGCGCGACCGGGCGTCGGTCTGTCCTGCCAGAAGTTCCTCCAACTGGCCGTAAAACCCGGCCGCCTCCTTGAGCAGCCGGGACCGCAACTCCCTGAACTGGTCGTTCTTGAGCAGCACGTCCTCGCTGACGCCCGTGTGGAAGGTCTTGATGGCGTTCTGCGCGAGTTTGAAGCGGGCTTGCACCTTGGCCTGCTCGTCGGCCAGTTCGACGTTCTTGGCCGCCAGGTCGGCGTTGGCCCGGTGCTGCACCACCAGCACCGCCCCCAGCCCGCCGACGATGGCGAGCGTCAGCGCCACGGCCGCCCCCGTCCACACCCGCCGCCGCTTGCGGCGCTCCGCCGCGCGGGCCTCCGCCGTCGCCCGCTCGCCCTCCACACGCACCCGGTCCAGCTCCGCCTGCCGCGCCCGCTCGTCGGCCGCCGCCCGCAGGTCCGCGACCGCCCGCGCCACCTCCCCGGCGTCGGCCGGCCGGTCGCCCTTCTCCGGGCTGAGGCAGCGCTTGCACAGGGCCACCAGGTCGCGGTCGGCCGCGCAAGCGTCCAGCCGGGCGAACGCGTCGGCCACCTTGCCCTTGGCGGCGGACTGGCGGATGCTCTCGGACGTGTCGCCGACGAACGGCGGCCGCCCGGTCAGCCCGGCGCAGAGGATGCCGCCCAGGCCGAACACGTCGCTGCGGGCGTCGATCTGGTCCACCGCCCCGATGGCCTGCTCGGGCGGCATGTACTACTTCATTAGGCGAGGTGCATGAGACCATTGATACTAAAAAAAAGATCGGTTGGAGAAAGGTATTTTCCTTTTTAGGCCCCGCTTACCTTGTAAGCGTGGGTTATATGGATCCCGGCAACTGGGCCACGGATATCCAGGGCGGCAGTAAGTTTGGTTATTCTCTTGTGTGGGTATTGTTAATGAGTAACCTGATGGCATTGTTGCTGCAGGGATTATCGGCAAGGCTCGGTATTGTAAGAAGAAGGGACCTTGCGCAAGCTAACAGGGAAGCTTATCCCAAAGCTATCAACTATGTACTTTGGATATTGGCGGAGATTGCTATTGCTGCCTGTGACCTTGCAGAAGTATTGGGTATGGCAATAGGATTACAGTTGCTCACAGGATTGCCATTGATATGGGGCGTTTCATTAACTGTACTTGATACCTTTTTATTGCTGTACCTGCAAAGGATGGGCATGCGCAAGATGGAAGCCTTCATCATTGCACTGGTAGCAATAGTAGCCGTGGCTTTTTTGATAGAGATCATTTTTGCGCAGCCAAATGCTGCAGAAGTGGTAAAAGGATTGATCCCATCATTCCCCAATGAGGAAGCCCAATATATTGCGATCGGCATCATTGGTGCAACGGTTATGCCGCATAATTTATACCTCCACTCCGCTTTAGTACAGACAAGAAAAATTGACCGCACTGATTATGGCATAAGACAGGCATTAAAGTTCAATCGCATTGACAGCACTATTGCATTGAACATTGCTTTTTTTGTGAACGCAGCGATATTGATCTTAGCCGCTACCGTTTTTTTTAAAACAGGCAACTCGCATGTGGCTGAGATAAAAGAAGCACATCGTTTATTACCCAGCTTTTTAGGAAATGTTGCACCGATACTTTTTGCTGTTGCTTTAATTGCAGCCGGGCAAAGCAGCACTATCACGGGTACTTTAGCAGGACAGATCATTATGGAAGGATACTTAAGCCTTCGTATCAATCCCATGTTAAGAAGATTGATAACAAGGCTCCTGGCCATTATTCCCGCGATGATCGTGATCCTCATTAATGGAGAAAATGATGTAGATGCGCTGCTGGTCTTCAGCCAGGTTATATTAAGTCTGCAACTGGGCTTTGCCATCATCCCACTCATTCACTTTGTTAGTGATAAAAAAACGATGGGCAAATATGCGATCAAACCTTTGGTACAAATTACAGCATGGGCCATTGCTGCTGTTTTGATCTTTTTAAATATACAAATGCTGGTGAATGAAGCATTAGATGTATTTAAAGGCGACAACCTCTTTGCCAAAATAATATTGATCCTGCTGGCTATACTATTTTTAAGCCTTTTAGTATACATTATATTGCATCCGTTCATTGGAAAGCATAAGAAAACAGTTTCGATACAAATGCATCCTGATGTGAACATCATTAAAAATCTTACCATACCCAATTTCTCTAAAATTGCCGTAGCATTGGATTATAGTGCTAATGATGAAAAATTGTTAGCCTACGCAATTGGACAGGGAAGAGAAAAAAGTAATTACCTCTTATTGCACATTGTAGAAAGTGCTGCTGCAAATTTGTTTGGTAAAGACAGTGATGACTTTGAAACCTTAAAAGATAAAGAGCAAATGGAATTTTATGTGCAGCAATTAAGAGAACGTGGTTTTGAAGTGGAAGGCAAGCTCGGTTTCCGCAGCAGGGTGAAAGAAATAACAAGAATCGTGAATGAGAACAAGGCCGACATGCTGGTGATCGGCGCTCATGGCCACACCGCATTAAAAGATTTTATTTATGGCGAAACAGTAAATGCTGTAAGGCACGAATTAAAGATACCGGTGCTGGTTGTAAACTTATGATTATTTTGAATTTTGTATTTTAAATTTCATCTTGTACAATTCACCTTCCCTCTAAATTCTAAATTCTATTTACTCGCTGTAAGCTCCAGCTGTTTATCTATTTTATTATTCCATTCAGCCTGGATATTCTTCAGCTGTCCATTCTTTGTTTGACCATCATAGGCATTCTGCATTTTTTCCAATTGGTCGCAACATTCAGCATATATCTTATTCACCACATCCTCATAATTGGTCTTTGTAAATTTAGCAGCCCGTAACTTTTGAACAAAAAGATCTGTCGCAATATAGGTCACATCAAAATGATGCTGCTCATGCGTCAAAGCATAATCCGATTGCCTGCCCGGCCTCACCCATGAATTTTTTTTGCTGAAATAACAATACACATCAATCACAATATCTGTTTTGCCTTTACTGTATCTCATCGATGCCTGGTACCCAAGTCCCGATGCTGTTACAGCAATGGCTTCCGAGGGTTTGCCGGGCTTGCCTTTAAAATCGGGCCATGATAGTTTTGTATCAGGATTATAAAAAATGGTATCTCTGCCAGGCACACGTTGTACCCAGTTGATTGCCACCGTTACTTGTGCAAAGCTGTGTAAGCTCGCGGCAAGAAAAATAAAGAAGAGGATTTTTTTCATGTTGTACTCCTGCAATAAAAACTCAAAACAACAACTTTTTATTATTGGAGCAGACGAAGACGAGGTTGATTTATATTTTCATTAACAGCAACAACTGGCAATTCATAATAAAATGTTATCTGCGCAGGCGATGATGCACCATCTGCACCAGCTCAGTGATGTTGATCTGTTCCATGCATTTGAAGTGGCCGCGTGGACATTTGTCATAACCGATCTTGCTGCAGGGGCGGCACCAAAGTTTATTGACCTGCACGATATCAAAATGCTGTGCAGATAATTTGCCGTAATAGGGATACATACCAAAAGAAGGCACAGTATTCCCCCAAATAGAAATGATGGGTTTTTGCAAAGCAGCAGCGATATGCATCAGCCCGGTATCATGCGTGATCACCAACTTAGCACCACGCAAAATATCCGCAGATTCATTTAAATTGAATTTACCACAGGCATTGTAGATCTTAATGTCATCGATTGCCGCGATCTGCTCTCCTTCTTTACTGTCGTTCTTATCACCCAATAAAATGATCGGGTGTTGTATCGCCGCACATAACTCCTTCAATTTATGCAGCGGCATTTTTTTAGTATTCAATGCCGCGCCGATCACTATTGCAATATATCCCAGCATATGTGATGCGGGAAGATCTTCTACTTTTAATTTGTCTTTTGCAGGAATAAAATAATCCAGTCCTAACCCATCATTCACTACACCGAAAGAAGCTACGGTTTCCATATTGCGGTCTACAATATGTTTTTCAGGCAGTGTATTTATTTTAAGGTTAGTGTAAATGAATTTCTGTACATTCAACTTATCGAAAGAAAATGCTTTTGCATTCTTTAGAGCTTTTTTAATACGAAGTGTGCGGAGGTTATGGTGGAGATCGATGATATAATCATACTCCTCTGTTTTTAATTCGTGCAGCATCAATTCAAAGCTATCACCAAGTGTATGTATCTTATCGATATATAGATTAGATTCCACAATACCTCTAAAAGATTGTTTGGTAATAAAATGTATCTCTGCATCAGGAAGCTGTTTACGCAGACAACGAATAACAGGTGTTGTTAAAACAATATCTCCAATGGAAGAAAATCGTATGATGAGAATTTTTTTTGCCACGACTTAAACTAATTACACGAATTACAAGAGTGAATACCAATGAGAATTACTCTTCTACGTAGTTAAGGTCTTTATGAAAGGTTTCTTTTATTAAAAATACGGCAATAGTACCGATCAGCATGATGATAACTCCAGTTATCCAGCCGCCGGTAATATAATCTGTAAGGCTTCTTGTCCACCTGAATAAAGGAAGAATAAATATGGCCAGCATACCACGCACCATATTAGGAATGGTGGTTGCTGCAGTAGCCCGGAGGTTAGTGCCAAATTGTTCTGCACCGATAGTAACAAATATGGCCCAAAAGCCTGTTCCAAAACCTAATCCTGCACAGATAACATACATGGCTGCGGCTGAACCATTCTTTAACGTGGTAAAGAAAAGTACCATAAAGATCGCGGTGATGGCATAAAAAATATACAATGCCTTCTTCCTGCTTTTTAACCATTGGCTGATTAATCCAACAGCGATGTCACCAACAGAAATAGCTGCATAGGCATACATCACTGCTTTTCCGGGATCTATCTTTTCTTTAATGCCCATCTCCCTTCCAAAATCATTAGAAAAAGTAATGAGTACGCCGATCACATACCAGGTAGGCAATCCTATTAAAATACTTTTTAAATATCTTTTAAACCTGTCGGCGTTGGTAAATAACATAAAGAAATTTCCTTTTTGCACAGAGAGATTCTTCACCTGGTTGTATAAACCCGATTCTGCAACAGATATGCGTAGTATCAACAGCACAAGCCCTAATCCGCCGCCGATAAAATAACAATTGCGCCAGTGAAAATTCTCTTTCATTAAAAAAGCAAACACAGCACCTGTCAAACCTATACCTGCGACCATTGAAGTAGCGATGCCTCTTTTTTCTTTTGGCGTTAATTCTGACACGAGCGTGATTCCTGCACCCAATTCGCCGGCAAGGCCGATGCCTGCTATGAACCGTACTAAAGAATATTGCATTTCATCCTGCACAAATCCATTGGCAATATTTGCCAGCGAGTATAAAATTATAGATCCGAACAGAACACTCAACCTGCCTTTCTTATCGCCCATTATTCCCCAAATGATACCGCCGATCAACAGACCTGCCATTTGCCAGATCAAAATATTTTCGCCGGTCACTTTAGCCTGGTCGGTACTTAAACCTAAGGATGTTAAACTTGGTAAACGAATTATGCTGAACAATAAGAGGTCGTAGATATCTACAAAATAACCCAGTGCAGCAACAATAACAGCGATGTTTAATATGGAATGGCTTTTTTTATTGAGCTCCATTGCTTGGTTTTTTCTTTCTTCCAAAAAACAGTTTTATAAAGACAGGCGCGGTGGTCACCACTACAATACCGATCACTATTATTTCGAGATGCGCTTTAAGATCGAACTGGAAAAGGTCCCATATCCATTTTTGCAAGAAAAAGCCACCCAATATCATAGAGGTTACCCATGCTATACATCCTACGATATTGAAAAAAGTAAATTTGCCTCTATCCATATTCACGATGCCTGCAATGAGTGGCGCAAATGTTCTTACTATAGGAACAAAACGTGCCAGCACTATCGCACCACCACCATGCTTTTCATAAAAATCATGTGCTTCGTGCAGGTAACGTTTTTTAAAGAACCAGCGGTCACGCCAATTATACATACCATGACCGAATTTCTTTCCAAACCAATAACCTAAAGCATTACCTAAAATTCCGGCGATCGATATCAACACTACCAATACAAAAAGATCGAGCCAGTAGCTATGGTTGTTATCCATACCAAAGAATTTCAGGAACTGGTATCCCAAACCGGGCTCGGTCCTGCCATTCATTTCAATGGTATGCGCAGAAAGCCCCGCTACAAATAATAAAGAATCGCCTGGCAAAAAGAATCCGGCAAACAATCCTGTTTCTGCAAATACCACCAGCAACACAAACCATAATCCGCCATTAAGAATATACCATTGCGGCTGCAACAACTGGTGCCATTGAAAATCAAGAAATATAAAATCTGACATTTACTTTGTTTTATAATGATGATCAGGAATGCTCCAACTGGCCTTCCCATTTACTAACTGCGGCTGTTGCCAATGCGTTGCCCAGTACGTTGGTCATAGTGCGGCCCATATCGCAAAATACATCGATGGCCAATATCAATGCCACCCCTTCTTCCACCGGTAACTTGAACATAGAACCGGTTGCCAATACCACTACCAGTGATGCCCGCGGCACACCTGCAATTCCTTTACTCGTGATAAAAAATACCAACAACATGATTATTTGCTGACCCACATCACCGGTTATTGAGGTAACGTTAAATGCCTGTGCAATGAACATGCTTGCAAAGGTCATGTACATCATACTTCCGTCTAAATTAAAAGAATAACCAAGTGGCAAAACAAAACTTACAATTTTATTATTGCAGCCGAAACGCTCCATCTCTTCCACCAGTTTGGGATACACTGCTTCACTGCTCGCTGTGCTGAAGGCAATTGACATCGGGGATGCAATCCGTTTGATCAACTGGGATAACCTGTTCTTGAAAATCAAATAACCGACAAGCAATAAGAGTATCCACAGTACTGCAAGTGCTGTATAAAAAGAGCCAATATATTTTCCAAATGTTATCAATACCTCTAAACCATTTTTTGCAATAGCTGCTGCCATCGCACCAAATACCCCTAAAGGGGCCATAAACATTACATAAGTAACCATTTTAAGAGCTACATGTGCCAATGAATCCAGGGCATTGATTATCGGCTGTCCTTTTTGTCCAACTGCAGTTAATGCCAGGCCAAAAAAAACTGAGAACACTACTAACTGTAAAATCTCATTATTTGCCATTGACTCCACAACACTTTTTGGTACTACATGCTCCACAAATTTTGGTAAAGAAAATCCCTGCGATTTTTCTACCACATCTTTTACTGCCGATACATCTACATGAGTTGTATTAAATCCTACGCCCGGTTTAAAAATACTAACCAGTATTAAACCAAGTCCGAGCGATAGTAGTGATGCTGTTATGAACCAGAGCATAGCTTTACCACCCACACGCCCAACGGTTTTCATGTCACCCAGTTTTGCAATACCTACTACCAATGTTGCAAACACAATTGGGGCAATGATCATTTGCACTAACCGTAAAAAGATGGTGGTAAGGAGTTTAATATTATCCGAGAAAGTCTTTATTGTTGCTGCAGAATAATTTTCATGTACATAATAACCAACTGCAATTCCCAATACCATGGCGATAAGAATATACATGGTAAGCCTGCTTTTTTTTGTAGGTTGCTGGGTGATCTCCATTACGTAACGTTTTGTGCCGCAATATAATATTAAAACCGGTTAAACTCCTCCAGCTTATAAAAAAGTATGGCTGGTTGTTTTTTTAAAGATTAATTGCTTATTTTTCCAAATCATTCTTAATTAAAACGAACTAAACTGTATGAGCTTATTTGTAAGAAAGCCACTTAACGTATTGCTTGCTGAAGCATCGGAATCAGAAAAAGGGCTTAAAAAAACACTTGGCACCAGGTCGCTGATCGCTTTAGGTATTGGGGCTATTATCGGTGCGGGGTTATTTTCTATAACGGGCGGTGCCGCTGCAGCCAATGCAGGTCCTGCAATCACTATCTCCTTTATTGTTGCGGCCCTTGGATGTGCATTTGCCGGATTATGCTATGCTGAATTTGCTTCAATGATTCCGGTTGCAGGTAGCGCTTATACTTATTCTTATGCTACCATGGGAGAATTCATTGCCTGGATCATTGGTTGGGATCTTGTGTTGGAATATGCAGTGGGTGCTGCAACTGTAAGCATCAGCTGGAGCAGGTATTTCGTAAAATTCATGGAAGGCTTCAATATACATCTTGGCCCCGAATGGACAGCCGGACCATGGGATGGTGGTATCATTAACTTACCCGCCGTGTTTATAGTAATAATGGCAAGCTTGCTTTTGATAAAGGGCACCAAAGAAAGTGCCACTGTAAATGGTGTCATCGTTGCCTTAAAAGTTATCGTGGTTATTATATTTATAGTACTGGGTTGGAAATATATCAACAGCGAGAATTACCATCCGTATATTCCTGATAACACTGGCGAATTTGGAAGCTTCGGCTTTAGCGGTATCATACGTGCTGCAGCCATTGTATTCTTTGCCTATATAGGATTTGATGCGGTGAGTACGGCAGCGCAGGAAACAAAAAATCCAAAAAAATCGATGCCTATCGGCATTCTCGGTTCATTAGCTATTTGTACCGTTCTTTATATATTGTTTGCGCATGTTATGACAGGCGTTACCAATTATAAATCTTTTGCAGGAAAAGACGGTATTGCACCGGTTGCAGTAGCTATTGATCATATGGGCACAACAGATGCTTCAGGTGTGTTACATCCGGATTATCCATGGTTGAACAGGGCCATCATCGTGGCAATACTAGGTGGTTATGCTTCTGTAATATTGGTGATGCTGATGGGACAATCAAGGGTATTCTTCTCTATGAGTAAAGATGGTTTGATACCGAAAGTGTTCTCAGAAGTACATCCCAAGTTCAGAACGCCTGCAAAATCCAACCTCATCTTTATGTTGTTTGTAAGCTTATTTGCAGCATTTGTTCCATCAAGGGTGGTGGGAGAAATGACCAGTATAGGTACATTGCTTGCTTTCATCCTGGTTTGTATCGGTGTAATGGTGATGAGAAAAAAAATGCCTGATGCCCCACGTGCATTCAGAACTCCATTAGTACCATTGGTACCAATTTTAGGTATTGCCACTTGTCTTTTCATGATGGTTTTCTTACCTGGAGATACCTGGTTGAGGTTGATCATTTGGTTAGTGATAGGTTTTGTTATTTACTTTGGTTACAGTGCTAAGAGAAGTAAGTTGCGAAATCCTGGACAATAATATCATTTTCTATAAGCAACTAATTGCAATAAAGCCCCGGAAATTTCCGGGGCTTATTCTATAGTAATATATCACTCACAATTGGTGCATAAAAAAGCGCCCCATTAAAAAGGCGCTTATCAAGTAATAAACCTATAAAGCATTAAAACGGAAGATCATCAGCTACTGAAACATTTTCGGCTGCGGTCTTAACCACCGGTCTTACTGTATTGCTGGATGATGTTGCATGGCTCACATTTCCTGTGTTGGAACCGCCATTATCAGTGCCACCACCTAATAGTTGTACTGTTTGTACCCTCATACGTAATGTAGCAGCAGCCTGCCCGTCTTTGTTGGTATAAGCATCTGCTTCAGGTGTACCTTCTGCAAATACTGTTCTTCCTTTGGTAAGGTATTGTGCCACTGCCGTCCTGTCGGTCCAGTAAGCGCACTCCACCCATGTGGTCCTTTCTTTTTGATTGCCCTGTGCATCTTTAAAGCGTTCTGAATGTGCAACGCTGAAATTGATCACGCTTTTTCCGTTGATTTCTTTAACGATACAATCTTTACCAAGATTGCCGATAACCTGTAATTTGATCATAACTGTTGTTTTTAAATGTTAATCGATGTATCTGTGTTATATAAAATTATGACTTTGTTACAAACCCGTTCGTTCTATATACTCACATTCCCGCAACAGAAATGTGAACATTTATATTGTACTTGCATTCTATCATTTTTAATGCTTTGAGCTTAACCGAAGTGCCTTTCAGTTTTCAACCTGTCTTCGACTGCGCTCAGACTGACAATCTTCAACATTCAATCTTAAATCCGGAACCTGTCTTCTACTTCGCTCAGACCTGCAAACACTTCAATCCCATATCTTCGGCCTCGCCATTTTAACCGTACGCAGGTAATCCAGTAATTGTCCCGTATGCACAGCTTCGTGATAAGCAATGCGTAAAAGATAGTCTCCAAGGATACGGCGCTGCCCCAAATTTTTCCGGATGATATAAGTTTCCTCCAGTTCCTTTGCCGTAAAACCATTGATCATTTTTAAAAACTTCTCCCGGTAAGGTTGTGCGTTCTTCAGTTCATCCTCAACAGAGAAATATGGATTGCTTTTTAGAGGGCTTTCAAAATTGCCGAGATCGCCACCGTGTAAAATTATATGGTGATAGATGTTCTCGCCTTCCAGCACATGCCTGATCATCTCAATACAATTCATAGCGTCTCCGTCCGGGCGCCAGAATAAATAGTCTTCAGAAATCCCTTTCCACACTTTTATACTGCGGCGGCGCACTTCTTCAAAATTCAATATCAATAGATCTTTAGCGTTCATCTCTTACCAGTCAATTAAAAAAAATGTTCTAAAATTATCTTGCCAGCTTTTTTCATTCATGGTTATCGCAATATAATCCCCAGGCAATTTTTCAATTGCTTGAATGGATTACCAAATTGATAAGGAATTGTTTTTAAAATTTTGAAAGTGGCAACAATGCAAGTCTCATTTTATATTCTAAATTCTAAATTTTGAATTATAAATTATAATTGCAAACTGCCCGGGTACGATCTTATAATTTAATTCATTTTTTTCTTTAAAGTACTTACCTGGTCCTGCAGGTTGTTAACCAAATTCGCAAGTGAGTTCATATCCCAGCGTTGCTGCACACTGACCTTGCTGATCACAGATTGCGCTAGCCATAATTCCACTACATCATCTGCATTTACCTGGTAAGGCTGGTATTGCGGGTTATCGCTCACCAAAGTCAATTTATTCTTAGCCTTATTATTTTTCACCACACGTTTGTATACGATCCCTTCGTTACGGCTTACTACTATATAAGCCATATTATTCTTTATATCTTCCAGTGTATCCACTTTTTCGCCCACAATTATACTGCCGCTTGGTGTAGGCAACATACTATCACCGATTATTTCAAAAGCCCTGTAATTACCACCGGATAACATCGGTAAAGTGAAGGTATTCAACTCATCAATAAATTCTGTATCCGCATAACCGGCAAGATAACCTGCTGCTGCTTTTACAGGAACGAAATGGATCAGGTTCCTGTCGGCACTCGCCATTTTCTGCTGCCTTCTTTTCGCCAGGTAACTGCCACTTTGATTAGCGAGATCTTTCAACAATAATTCATCCAGCGTAAGTTTGAACATTTCACTTACGATCTCGAGGATATCGATCCTTGGATCGGCTCGCTCTTCTTCATAAGCCCCAACGAGTGAACGTTTGATACCTAATTTGTTTGCAAATTCTTCCTGTGTCCACCCGCGAAGTTTACGCAGGTATTTAAGATTTTGTCCGGCTTGTGACATAGTGCAACTAATTTGATTAGCACAAATATACTAATATTTTTAGCTTATCCAAATTTATTTTTAAATAAATCCGTTCCGGGTGAGGGTTACGGGTGCAAAAGTTGGTTTGCCTATAATTCACAAACATCACTAATCCGCAACACGTCACCCGTAACCTAAATTAAAAAAGCTAACAAGAAAACAACCGTTACCTTATTTTTGTATCAAATCTTTTTTATGAACTACATGCTACCGCTTCATAATATTTTAAGATGGGCGATTTTATTATTTGCGTTATGGACCTTATTAAGCGCTTTATCCGGTGTTATTGCTAAAAGAAATTATACTTCCGGGGATAATAAAGCCAGCCTTTTCTTTATGATCTGTTGTGATATACAATTACTGGTAGGACTGGTTTTGTACTTCAACGGGGTATGGTTTGAAAGCCTGAAAGACCACACCAAAGAAGTGATGAAAAATGAAAATGGTTTTTCGCGTTTCTTTTCAATGGAACATGCATTGATGATGATCATTGCCTGGCTGCTGGTACATTTAGGCCGCAGTATGGTTAAAAGAACTGCTATTGATGCACAGAAACATAAACGTGGCCTGATCTATTTTGGCATCGCGATCATAATCATATTGGCAATGGTGCCCTGGCCATTCAGGGAAATCATTGGAAGGCCCTGGTATCGGCCATTTTGATCACTCATTTTATTTTGAATTTTAAATTTTAAATTACTAATGCCTGCGCCCAAGACGAAAAAAAAACAACCTTTGATACTGATCACTAATGATGATGGCGTTACAGCGCCGGGAATAAAAAATTTGGTGGAAGCAGTAAGGCCATTGGGAAAGGTGGTAGTGGTGGCACCCGATAAACCACAAAGCGGTATGGGCCATGCGATCACGATCGGTGAGCCGTTGCGCATGAACAAGGTAGACCTATTCGATGGAATAGAAGCCTGGCAAACCAGCGGCACTCCTGTTGATTGTGTAAAGCTTGCCGTAGACAAAATATTGCATCGCAAACCTGATATCTGCTTAAGCGGTATCAACCACGGTGCCAACCACAGCATCAATGTTATTTACAGCGGCACTATGAGTGCTGCCATGGAAGCTTGTATAGAAAGTATTCCCAGCGTTGGTTTTTCTCACCTCGATTATAACCTCGATGCTGATTTTACTGCCGCACGTTTTTATGTACATAAAATTGTAAGCGCTTTACTGGAACAGAAACTCGATAAACATCTTTTATTGAATGTAAACATCCCCGTGGCAAAGATGGCAGATATTCAAGGCATCAAGATATGCCAACAGGCTTATGCTAAATATGAAGAGGACTTTGATGAACGTAAAGACCCGCAGGGGAAAAAATATTACTGGCTAACCGGTAAATTTGTAAACTTTGATAAAAGCAAAGAGACAGATGTGTGGGCGCTTAAACATAATTATATCAGCGTTGTACCTGTACAATTTGACCTTACCAATTATACCTTAAAAAAGCAATTAGAAAAACAGCAACTCTTCAAATGATATTCAAAAAAGACAATTTTATTTTCGGCACTATCTTAGGTTTCATTGGACCACTGATCGGTATCCTAATTTTCAAACAGGTAAAGTTCAGCTCTTTTACTTTCGCCGATACATTTGAATATATGTACAGGGAAATGGGCCACGGAACTCTTTCTGTTGCGTTGAGCTTATCGTTATTGATCAATGCTGTGCTGTTCACTATTTACATTAATACACACCGCGATAAAACTGCCAAAGGAATTTTTGCTTTGACATGTCTATACGGATTGTTTGTATTGTGCTTAAAGACCTTTTGGTAAAATTGGAGAGATGTACGCAGAGGCGCTGAGCTCGCTGAGAAAAATGTATCGATCACATTATAATAAAAGCCCGCATAGCTAATAGAAGCAAATTGTTTTCCTCTGCGCACTCTTGCTTCTCTGCGTGCCACATTGTATACTGTTATGCTACAACCTAACTTTTCTCCTTTCCCAACCTTAATTACTGAACGTTTGTTATTACGACAGCTAACTCCTGCTGATGCAGAAGACATCTTTGCGATCCGTAATGATACAACAGTTAATAAATACCTGGGGCGGGCCAAAACCACTTCTCATGAAGAAGCTTTACAATTCATTGAAAAAATGAATAAAGGCATTGCAGCGAATCAATCCGTATACTGGGTGATCTGCTTTAAAGATAGCCGTGAATTCGCCGGCACCATTTGCCTCTGGAATATCGATATTGAAAAAGGATCTGCAGAAACGGGCTATGAATTATTGCCGCGGTTTCATGGCATGGGTATTATGCAGGAAGCATTGACAGCGCTGATCAGTTATGGGTTTGATACAATGCAGCTTAACAGCATCACGGCTTTTACCGTTGCAGCAAATACCAGCTCTGCAAAACTGTTGGAAAGAAATCATTTTAGATTGTACGGCAATGAAGGCGAAGAAGTGATCTATCAATTACAAAGGGGCAAGTGATTTAACTTTCGGTTTTAATTTTGTGAGTCGTGAGACGTGAGTCGTGAGTCGTGAGTCGTGAGTGGTGAGTGGTGAGTGGGCTGTCGTCTGTTGTCTGTTGTCCGTGGTCCGTGGTCCGTGGTCCGTGGTCCGCTACGCCAGCGGCAATTCTACAAAGAAAGTAGTGCCTTCGCCTGCTTTGGTCTCAAACCATATCTCACCTTTCGCCTGTTCTACAATTCCTTTACACATAGCCAATCCAAGACCGGTGCCGGAAGTTTTTGTAGTAAAGTTAGGCGTGAATATTTTAGAACGCATTTCATCGGGTATACCCAAACCATTGTCTTTTACTTTCACCAATATCTTATCATCGCGTAATTCTTCTTCCACTTCTATCACGGCTACTTTATCTTCAGGCACCGCCTGTATGGCATTTTGAATTAAGTTAGTGAAAAGGCGGTTGATATGCGTGCGGTCGGCATTGATCAATACCGGATGATGCAACGGCGTACAATCCAAATGCACCCGGTCATTGGTACCATATAGTTGTGTTACCACATATAACACTTCATGCAGGTCGAATACTTCATTGCGTGGATTACCAATATTGGCGAACTGGCTGAATTCTCCCGCTATCTGGTTAAGGTGATTAATCTGTTCTACTAATGTTTGCGCCACACTGCTCGTCATTTCTTTTACGTTATCCGAATCATTGCTGATGGCTTTTTGAAGGTATTGTAAACTCAGCTTCATTGGCGTAAGCGGGTTCTTGATCTCATGCGCCACCTGCCGCGCCATTTCACGCCATGCGCCTTCCCTTTCACTTTTTGCTAAAGCCGTGGCACTTTCATCCAGCTTACCCACCATCTTATTATATTCTTTCACCAGCTCTCCTATCTCATCATTGCGTGTCCATTCAATGGCTTCATTCATTTTACCAAGGTTCACCTCTTTCATCTTATTACTGATAAAAGAAAAAGATCTTGTGATACGATTAGTAATAAATAAAGCCACGATACCGGCGATCAAAAATATAAATGCGTTAAGGTTAATGATCGTCACCAAAAAGTTAGCAATCTCTAACTTCAATTTACTCTGCGAAGTAAAATAAGGAATGTTCAGGTAAGCATATTCCTTTCCTGTTTCATCTATCACGGGCACATAATTGCTTACAAACTCCAATGTACCTATCCGCTCGTCTTTAAAATACTGGACTTCCTTTTGTTTGTTCAGATGATAATACGCTACAGGATCCATTCTCGTGCTTACAATACCAATATTATAAGGTAATGGTAAGGATGACACTCTTAGATTTCCTTCGAGATCATACATATTGATATCAGCAGCATGTATCTCGGATATCTTGATAATGGTTTGCTCCAGTTTTTCTTTAAAGCCCTGGTCGTAGATCTTTATCACATCATCAAATATCATCAGTTCAGAAAAGGAGTTACGCACTTCATTCTCCATTACATGAATGGTACGGCTCAACCGCTCCCGGTTATTATTCTCGTAACGCCTTATAAAGAATAAGATCGTTGCAATACCGATCACCACGAATGAAAGGATACTGATAAAGATGATCGTACCATGTATCTGGTTGCGGATACTCATCTGCCAGTAAGTCTTTATCTGCCCCCTGTTCAACCTTGAGCGAATAAAAATATTGATCATCCAGAACACTGCAGTAACCAATAAAAATGCGCAGAATAAATAAGAGAAGAGTGTAATGGTCTCAATTAAAAAATTATCCTGCTTGGCAATGATCACCACGTTGCCCGGGCCGGCTTTGTACCACAATTCATCATAACCATTCTTTTTCTTCAACTCGAATTCTTCTTTAGGCTCCTGCGATTTTACAAGCTTGGTGGCAAAAGCATAATCATTGTGATTACTGATGAGCTGTAAATTATTGTAAACCGCGAATGCATATACCGACGAATTCTCAATAGCATTATCATTACCGCGGGAGAACAACTCAGGATAAGGCGCATCGGATTTATATTTTTTTGAAGTAGCGAGAATAAAGACATATCCCAGTGGTTTTCCTGCAGTATCATTGAGGTTTTTTCTGCTGATATAACTGAAACGGTCGTAAGATTCGTCGTAGTAATAAAGGTCGGCAATACCTGTTGGCCGTCCCTGTGTATTTAAAATAGTATTCAGTTGGTTAAAGCTCGCCGAATCTTTATTGTACAATGGTTTTTCAGCTGCATCAAAAGAATAAACCTTTGTTTCGTATTTATTGGTATAACCTGAAAAATTGCCGTTCACCAAACTATCTTTAAAAGTCTGGTTAGTGGCGCTGTCGCGGAACCTGTCAAAATTAGCCGCAAGGTATTCCGCCCTGAAATCGGTGAGCAGGGTATTCATCAGGGTTTCGCTGGAAGGATCTGCTTTGGCTGAAAGCGTTTCGGCATAATGCTTCCTGTTGCGCAACTCTTTGATATCATTTTCCTGCACGATCACCGCCGTTATGGACAAAGAAAAAAAGAATAACCAAAACACTAATCTTGATGAAGATATCTTACTCGTTAGCAATGCGAGGTAATTACTGCTGAGCAAAACAAGAAAGAGCAATAACCATATCAACAGGTATAATTCAAAAGCAACCAGCGTGATATTAAATGCAATACTTAAAAAAGTAAGTCCGCCGATAGCCACGACAATATATAAAGGCAAAAAATTCTCCGGGAATAATGGACGCAGTAAATACAATAATATCTGTCCCATTAAAAAATAACCGATAGCAATACAGCACAGCACTACAAAGCCGATAATACTGTAGATATTTAACGTGAAGAAGTTGATCACATCAAAAGATATCTGCGAATCGGCCACCATGCTGCGGAGTATACGGCCGCAAACAAATGTTGATAGCAAGAATAATAGTGCCACGATGGCCAGCAACAGCCATTTTATTTTTTTGAATTTGGGTGAGATGGTATATTTTCTTTCCTGCAGTTGGTGCCGTACGAATAAAATGATCCATACAAAAAAAATGGCGTTAATAAGCAGGTCCCCTAACGATCGTAATATAAGATTGGAACCATAGATCGCCGGATCAAATAATTCAAACTGGCGGAAATTGAGTGGTATCGGCAAATAATAACTTGTGATACGAAGTGCCAGCACCACGCTCACCATGAAAAGGGTGGCTTTCCACAAACGGTCATGAATGGAAATATATACGGCGCAAAAATGTATGAACAAAAAGATCAGCACCGTTCCCGCAATACGCAGCCATACAGAAACAATATTATTTTTCGGTATAAAAATGCCGGCCTTTTGACTAAGAAAGAACAAGGTATTCCCATTAACAGCCTTCACTGATTCCACCCCGGAAACAAGCGAAATATCATAGTTGTTCTCGATGCCATCACCAACAACGAAAGTATTTTTCAGGTATTCATTGGTGATCACGTAATTCCATTTTATGGGGATCAACGCCAGCGTAATACCACGTCTTGTATTCATTTTATGCCACACGTAATAGCCATTCTGCAGCTGTATAAAACCCGAACCATCTTCGCCATACAATAGCTTATCATTAGGCTGCACCGTTTGCGTGTTCCAGAAAACGGCATTATACTGTCCCTGGTCATTCAGGTGATAGAGGTAAAAGAAATATTTTTTCTCTGTAAAATGTTGCAGGAAAACCTCATCATAAGTTTTGGCCACTAACTTATTCAGTAAAGCGGTATCGGCACTAAGTTTACCAAAATCGGTTTCCTGCTCGTGCAAATAATGTTCTATCGTTTTCTTTACCGAAGAAGCGGAAGCATTATCGCTCCAGTAATTATCAATGATAAAAGAAAAGGTAATAAGCCAGCCTGCAATTACCAGGAGGTAACTGTTCTTGTAGATATAACGTAATAAAGTGGGTTTGCCCGACAAATAATGAATTAACTGGTTAAATGTTTTATACGGTTCCAGATGGCATCCATTTCTTCCAAACTCATGTCGTGCAGGTGTTTACCATCTTTTAACGCTTCGGCTTCCATTCTAGTGAAACGGCTGATGAATTTTTTATTTGTCCGTTCCAGCGCATTTTCAGCATCTACCTGCAAAAACCTTGCAAAATTTACCAATGAGAAAAAAACATCCCCTAATTCGTCCTCTATTTTGTCTTTATCGCCTGATGAAACAGCTTCCAGCAGTTCCCGGTTCTCTTCTTCCACCTTTTCCCACACCTGCTCTTTCGTAGCCCATTCAAAGCCTACCTGCCTGGATTTTTCCTGCAGCCGCATGGCTTTTACCATGGCAGGAAGGGATTTGGGCACACCGCCCAATACAGAAGTTTTGCCTTCTTTCAGCTTTAATTTCTCCCAGTTCTTTTTTACATCCTCTTCGTCATTTACTTTTACATCGCTATAAATATGTGGGTGACGATGAATCAGCTTTTCGCAAATGCCATTGATCACTTCATCCAGGGTGAACTGGTTTTGTTCAGCCCCTATCTTCGCATAAAATACGATGTGCAGCAAAAGATCACCCAATTCTTCTTTAATGCTTTTCCAATCACTGTCGGTGATAGCATCGGCCAGCTCATAGGTCTCTTCAATTGTAAGCTGCCGCAGCGTATGAATAGTTTGCTTTTTATCCCAAGGGCATTTTTCACGAAGGTCATCCATTACCTGCATCAACCTTACAAATGCTTCTGCTGCTGTATTCATGAATATTATATTTTAAAGAAAGATAAGAACATAAAGACGATGAAAAGAATGATCAGTATAAAAATGCTGAATAATAAAAGTACCACGAACTTCAAGATCGTCTTTCCCCTGCCCTGCCTGTAAAAATTGCGCATGGCTTTATAGATATAAAAGAACAGGAACAAGGTCAGCAGGCCCGAAAGATAACCCAGCCAATGCAGGGCCGATGAAGCCGCAGCCATTTTATTGATACCAAATATCACCAGCAGCAGGATAAAAATAAATACGAACAGGTGAATGGTGAAAATGGCATGATTCACATAATAATATTCCTTTCGCCGCCGATACAGCAGTTTAAGCCATAACGCAAAAAGCGGCAGTGTAATGAACAGCATTTGTGGAATGGAATGCAGTAATGTATTTATGAGTGCCGAGATGAATGCTCTCTTATCTCCTTTGTATTTTTCATTCAGCTCTATTTGTTTGTACACGAGTTGTCTTTCCAGCCAATTATGGTCCTTCCCATGCGCCAATGCACTGTCGTACGATTTGCGGTTGGTGTAATTACCCGGCGTTATCCTTATTACGCCGGATCCAAGGGCTAAAGTATCAAGATACCTGAAATAAGCTTCCCTGTCATAAGCAAACTGTAATGAAGAATCGTTCTTTACGATCTTATCAACAAAAGCCCGGTACTTCACCGAATCCATTTTTTTGATCGCCTCAATAGACACATCATTTACATTGCCGGTAACATTAATATCTTTATTGGCATCGAAATGATACAGCCAAAAGAACAGCAGGAAAAAAATAGCAGAAGTAAAAACATAAAAGCGTATTGGGTTCAGGTAACTTGCCCTGCGGCCCAGCATATATTCACGGCTTAAAAAGCCAGGTTTGAAAATCAGCAGCTGCAGTGAGCTGAAGAACTTACCATCAAAATGCGTGATATCCTGGAAAAAATGATTGATCAAATGCCAGGCAGTTTCTTTGGGTTCAATATTTTCCTGGCCGCAAATATGACAATACCTGCCCTGCACTATTGCATTGCAATTGAGGCAATTTTTTTCGGCTCTTTCTTCCAGATGGCTCACCCTGCTAAATTTTGTTAAAAATAACAAAGTTTGCCGTAAGTACGTTTTGGGTATCACTTAAGTTTATAAAAGAAAGTTTACTTTTGGCACGAAATAAATTACCTATGATAAAAAAAGTTTTTGTCACCCTGTTCATTACAGCCGTTGCATGCGGCGCAAAGGCACAATATTATTATAATGATATTGTGAACAACAAAACTGTAGTGGCAGAACTGGCGGCGTTAAAAGCAAAAAAGATAAAAGGCGTTAAGGTCCTGTCGCTAGAATCAAATGGCGAACAGACCGAAGGATTTACCTGTCAGAAGAAGATAAACAGGGATTTTACACAGGTGGAGATCTATACCTCAACAGAACAATCCTATCCCAACACATTCATTTCTTATTTTGATAAAACAGGATTATTACAAAAAACAGTTGATTCATCCGAAGCAGGCGCTACTACCACTGATTATCGCTATGATGGAGCGGGAAGATTAACGGCTGTTACTTCTTCTAAGCATTTTGCTGATGATGATGCGGGTTCTTCCAATGAACAACATATCTATCAATATAACACTGACGGTATCCTGCAGCAAATGTGGCTGATAAAAAATAACCGCGATAGTATCCGCTACGCTTTTGATGCTGATGAGGCAGGCAATATTATTGTTGAGAAGAATGAAAAAACTGCCGAGCTTTACTATTATTATTACGACGGGAAGAAAAGGCTTACCGATGTAGTGCATAGCTATAACCAACAGAAAAAACTTTTCCCTGAATTTACTTTTGAATACAATCCCGAAGGACAGGTTACCAGGATGGTGACCACCGAAAAAGAAGGCGCTTATTATTTTACCTGGCGCTATGCGTATGAAGATGGCCTGCGTATGAATGAAAGATGTTATTCAAAAGAAGGGCACTTACTGGGAAGTGTGGAGTATCAGTACAAGTAGACAGACGACGGACGACGGACGACAGACCACCGACGACTACCACAAACTACAAACAACAAACCGTAAACAGAAAACCGAAAAGTCCTTAATGTCCTCTTCTTCCCTGCACCCTCATCCCGCCCGCTTGCCCTTTAACAGGATTCACATTATTGCGTGCTGCCCTGGCATTTCCTTTACCAAACTTTCTTGGAAAATAAGACAGTGTGACCATAAAGTATTGTTGCAACCCATTACTTACACTGCTGGTAAAGCCATCAAGATTGGAGAAGTAGCTTACATTTTTAAATTGCTTTAAAATATCAGTTGCGGTAACTTTTACTTCAGCTTGTTTGCTCTTTAAAAAACGATACGTTGCATTGGCGTTCCATAACGTAATTGGTTTTACTACACCATTGTTCTTTGAATAAGAAAGATTGCTGGAAATACTGGCATCCTTTTTCACATTCACTGTAACATTGAATTCGCCGGAAAAAGTACTGGTATTAAAACGCTTGTTTGTATACCCGGTTTGCCTGCTGTTATTTATCCCGCTATTGATACCAATGCCTGTGATCAGGATTGTCTTGTAATAATAATTGAACTTCAGTTCCTGCGAGAAAGAAGTGGTATTGATGATCGTGGATATATTATCAATATAACTTGGCGACATACCCATATTAAGGCTGCCACTATATTGCACCTGCACCTGGTTATTTTTTATCTTCCGGCTGTAAGAAGCGTTATAACTAAAGAAAGAACTGTATCGCCTGTTACCGTTGACGGTATACCTCACCTGTTTACCATTGGCGTACGATGAATCAAGGCCAGTGCCCGCCTTAACCGTATCACGAAGATTTATGGTACTGTCTGCAAATGGATGCAGCGTATTATTGAAACTGCCATTGATATTGAAAGAGAATTGCCCGGGCTTTTTAGTATTGGTGGTGGAATAACCAATATTCGCATTTACACTATTACTCTTACTGTTCACCAGGTTCACACCGCCTTTATAAAGAGAATATAAATTAGCACTATCCACTACCGGTGCTATTTGATTAAGAGAAGGATAACCAAAACCATTACCATAATTTACATTACCATTGAAACGGTATTTATTGTACACCTGGTGAGAATAATTTGCATTGACACTAAAACGTAAAAAAGAAAAAGAACGGTCAAGGTTCCTGTTGGCGCGGGAAGACATATTTTCTTCACGGATGAATTGCTTGTTCATTGCAGCACTAATGCCATAAAAACTCGACTGCTTTGAAGACCATTTATTAAAATTCCTGTTCAATCCCAATGAAGGCTGGTATTGAATAGTAGATACGTTTTCATTATAAGTCAAATTTTTATTACTGTTCTCCTTCAGGCTCGCATCAATGTCGAATACTTTGTTATTGTCTTCACTTTTTTGATAAGTGATATTGTGTGAAGTGGAAATATCGATCCCAAACAAATTGAACCTGCCAAACAGCAAACGTTTCAATCCCCTGTAATTAAGTGTAGTGTTGAAACTGGTATTACCGCTTTCTTTAACAGAGTGCCGCTTGATCAATGTATTTTGTACGCCGGTGGCAGCATAAAAATTATACAGGGTGCTTTCATTCCGGTCGGAAATATTATCCATACGGGATAAATTAGCCGTTGCATCAATGGCTTTCAATGGATTCTCCGGATCGTAATTGGTGTAATTTAAAAATGCATTGAATGCTGAGGTCTTGCTATCCGTTTGCGCATTACTGCTGCGATCACTTATTCTTATGCTATCGCTGGTATTGATAACAGATCCGCTTGTGCTTTCTGCATAGGAATTACCTGTTCTGCCTGTAACATTTATGTTGAAACGTTTGTTGTAATCAAGGCTCTTATCGTAATTCATACGGACGTTATGTGTCTCGCCCCGGCTGATATTATCAGAGAACGAATTGCTGACTTGGTGACTGCCATCATTGAGGTATTTTTCCGAGTAAGTTTGTGTATTGGCATCACCGGAAGTATTGTTGTAATCATAACCACCGGTCATGCGGTTGCTGCGGCGCTCATTTTCATTTTTTGAAAAAGAACGGGAGAATTGAATACCGGGCGATATCACTCTATTCACACCGGCGCGGCCAAAATTACTGCGGCTGCGAAAGGTGGCGTAATTATTCCTGAAGGTACTTTCTCTTTGTATATCGTTCAATCCTGCAATTTCAGCATTGATATTGTTGGCACCACCACCCATTGATAAAGTAGATTGCGCATTATAAAATTGCAGCGCCGCATCTGCCGTGAATCTTTTATCAGTACCATAACCTGCTCCATATTTTCCAAAGTAACCATTCTTTTTATCCGCTTTCAGTTTAATATCCATTGTAAGCAGAGAATCCTTTGGCGCTTGCGCATTGGTGATCTGCGAACGGGTATTCTCACTACTCATGTCCACTTCATTATATACCTGTATCTTGTCGATGATATTCTTAGGCAGATTTTGTGTAGCGATCCGGTGATCACTGCTTCCCAAAAATGGTTTGCCGTCTACCAACACTTTAGGGATTTGTTTTCCATTCATCGTTATAGAACCATCAGCCCATATCACAATGCCCGGCACCTTATTCAACAGGTCTTCAGCAACGGCATCATTGGCCATTTTAAATGCAGCCGGATTTATTTCCAGTGTATCGCCATTCATGCGTATAGGAGCAATAGATGTCACGATCACTTCATCGCTTGTCTTGCTTTGCATGTAAATGGTATCCATTTTTTTTACCGCAGCATCCATGGTAAAGGGCTTTCTGAATTCTTTATATCCTGCAAAAGATGCAGCCAATACAAATTTTCCCTGCATGGGTAATCCTGTGATCTCGTAGCGGCCATCTTTATCCGTTATCTTGAATTGAAAAACAGATGAGTCTGGCTTATAAACAATCACCGTAGCCGATTCCATTGAAGTACCGTTAAGGGTATCTCTTAAAATTCCCGAAATGCGGCCTGTACCCGGCTGTGCATGCACGTTTGTACAAACTACAAGAAGAATAAGCAATGTCAGGCTGATGTGTTTCATGAACTAATTGCGATAATTGAAATTGATGAGAACAGGATTACTATCGTTGTTGGCTGTTTTTAAATAAGCTTCCAGCAAGGGCGGATATTGCATATTATCTTTTTTGTGCTCTTCTGCCATTTTCAATGCGTCTTCTGCAAATATCCTGGCGTAGATCGCATTGCCATCAGTAAATGCTATATTCTTATTGACCGGTAAATAGTAGGTAAGACTGTCGGCTGTTATTTTATCATAGTTATAAAATATTTTTTTCTTTGTATCATACAGGAATTGCTGGCGTTCATAAGCTACACTTTGCATATAAAAACTTAAATACCGGCTGGAGAGATCGGTTACATAGATCTGTCTTATCGATTTCCTGTTTTGCCTTAGAAAATTATCCTTATCGGTCCTGTTCTGAAATTCCCTGGTAAAAAATTCTGCAGGAACCACCCTATCTATCGGCAATACAATATCATATACTTTATACAAACTGTCTTTGTTTAAAAGATAGATCGTATAATCATAAGGATGCGTGACCCATTTTTCACCTTCTTTTGAAGCAGGGCTGATACTTACCCAGCCACCATCAAAAATATAACGGCTATCTTTTTGCTTATCGTACATAAAGTATTGCTTAAGCAATGAATCTCCACGGTATATTTTTAATTCATAGTCTTCTTTTTTTGAAAAATATTTGCCTACCGTAACCTGGTTCAAAATATGCATTCCGTCAACATATGATACAGATTTAAGAATGTCATTCGGTTCGATCTTTTGTTTATGAACAGTAAAATTCACCGTATCGGTGAGATCAATAAAATACTTTTTGAAGTACTTGAAGTTCTTAGGATTTTTATAGTCTTCCTGTACCTGTGCATTATCCTTATTGGTAAGGCGAAACATTTTATTGGAGACGACCATTTCCAGCCGGTCATTTTCTTTGTTATAATCAAAACCGCCAAAGTCCACTCTCGTACTGAATTTTTTTACAAAGCGGCCATCCTTCCTGAATACCAATGTTTTTTTGGCGCTGTAATCGTAAACAATAAAGAAGTTTTTAGTGGGAACGATACTGCTGTACCTGTCGAATTTACTTTCGGAAGTCGTTTCAAAAACAACCACATTATTACAGGTAAGAAAATCTGATTGCTTGCCACTTAAAGCAGTGCCGGGCTCAAAATATATCTTCTCCTGGCCAATACAATGAAGACAGCAAGAAAGGGAAAGGCAAAAAAATAACAGCCCAGTGTTGAATTTTGGCGACATAGTTTATTTATTCAATGCAATTAGACGACATAAATATCTAATAACTGTCGCAAAATACCCGAAATGTTTTAGCTGAAAATAGGTTAAATGATAAATGGTTACTTAATAACACGAATTATACGAATCGCACGAATTAAGTTACGGGTGAGGATAGTTTGCGAAGAATAGTTGAGATAAACAGAACAACCCGTAACACGCAACTCGCAACTCTTTACAAAGTTATCTCCCCCTTCATATAATACACACAACTCCCCGCCATTGTTACTCTTTCGGTGTTCAATTGTTGGCACCATATTTCTCCGCCACGTTTGCTCAATTGCAGTGCATGAAGAGCACTTTTATTTAATTTTTCGCTCCAGAAAGGTATCAATTGAGAATGTGCAGAACCGGTAACAGGATCTTCGTCCACGCCAACACCGGGTGCAAAAAAGCGGGATACAAAATCCACTGTTCTTCCCGGCGCAGTGATGATGAGCTTATCGATTTGTTTTCGCATCAAGGAAAGATCGGGCACACAATTCCTTACTGCCTCTTCATCTATTAACTCCACCAAAATATCGCGATGCTGGTAAACACCCACTATTTCCAATCCGCCAAGGATGGCAGAAAGATCATTGGGATAAATATCAAGGCGCTCCGGCTTCCAGCTGGGGAAATCCATCGTGATCAGGTCTTTGTTCCTGCTTATTTTTAAAATACCACTTTTAGAACTGAACCGTATAGTTTCTTTATTCCAGTTCAGTATGTTGAATAACACATAAGCACTGGCAAGTGTGGCGTGGCCGCATAAATTAATTTCCACGCCGGGGGTAAACCACCTTATCTCAAAATCTGCATCAGCTGATGCAGCAGGCACAAAGAAAACCGTTTCGCTCAGGTTATTCTCCATTGCTATCTTTTGCATCAGTGCAGCATCCAGCCATTTCTCTAAAGGAATAACAGCCGCAGGATTACCTGCAAAAAGCCGGCTTGCAAAAGCATCTATTTGGTAAAGCGTTAGTTTCACTGCTTAGATTGAATTGGTTCAACAAGATCACTCACTCATCATTTCCTTTATAACAGCAACCACATCTTCAGCATTGGGCTTGCTGAAATAATCACCATCGCTGCCATAACTCGGACGGTGTGCTTTGCCGGTAATTGTTCTCGGCGCTACATCAAGGTATTTATAACCACCCTGCTCTTCCATCACCTTATTGAACATATAAGCGGCTGCGCCACCAGGCACATCTTCATCTATAAAAACAATGCGGTTTGTTTTTTTAAGAGAAGCAACAATATCGTGATTGATATCAAATGGCAATAATGTCTGTACATCTACCACTTCAGAGCTGATCCCCATTTTCTCAAGGCGTTCTGCGGCGTCCATCACGATACGCAATGTAGAACCATAGCTTACCAATGTAACATCTTCTCCTTCCCTGATCACTTCCGGGATACCTAACGGCACGGCGTAGGCCAATAAGTTAGATGGTAATTTTTCTTTCAGGCGATAACCGTTCAGGCATTCGATCATCAAACCAGGATCGTTGCTTTGCAGCAATGTATTGTACATACCCACGGCCTGTACCATATTACGCGGTACACATACATACATACCACGGAGCGCATTTATCAGCATGCCCATCGGCGAACCGCTATGCCAAATACCTTCAAGACGGTGCCCTCTTGTTCTTACAATCAACGGGCAGCTTTGCTGTCCTACCGTACGGAAATGTGTGGTGCTCAGATCATCGCTTAATGGCTGTAAACCGTATAATAAATAATCGAGGTATTGTATCTCGGCAATTGGCCTTAAACCACGTAAAGCAAGGCCGATACCCTGTCCCATGATGGTGAGTTCCCTGATACCGGTATCAAATATTCTTTGTTCACCGTACTTTGCCTGCAATCCGCTGAAACCCTGGTTCACATCACCGATATAACCCACATCCTCACCAAAGGCCACTACTTTTTTATTGCTCGCAAACAGTTCATCAAAATATTTATTCAATACTTCATAACCGTTCACTGTTTTAGCATCTTCATCATACCAGGCTTTTATTGGCGTTACATTCAATGCAGATTTTGGCCCTTCATTATATAAGAAGGTATTGTATAAACCTGCATTCAGTTTTTTCAGTTCATTATAATAGTTCCTGATAGCTGAAGCGTCTTCGCTATTGATTATATCCAGTGCTTTTGATAAAGCCCTCAACACATCGCGGCGCATGGGTTCGCGGTTGATGGTGAGTTCTGTTATTATATTTTTTATTTCAGGATCTTTAATATTCGTCGCATTGAACAGTTCTACCGTTTTTGCCACCTGTTGTTGTATCGGTGAGATGTAGGCTTCCCATGCTCTTTGTTTGCCATTCTTTACAAATTCCCTTGCTTCATCCTGTATCTCATTCAATTCTTCTTCAGAAGCCAGCGTATTTTCAACGATCCAGTTCTTCATCTGCCTGATGCAATCCCATTCTTTTTCCCATGCTAACCTTTCAGGGCTTTTATATCTTTCGTGGCTGCCGGAAGTAGAGTGGCCCTGCGGCTGCGTGATCTCTTCAATATGAAATAAAGCCGGTGTATGTGTATCCCTGATCTTTTGTAATGCGGGTTCCAATACTTCGCACATGCCTGCATAATCCCAACCTTTCAATTTATAAATATCCATTCCATTAGTACCGGGTGTTTTTTGCATGCCTGATAATGCTTCTGAAATGGAAGCTTTAGTGGTCTGGTATTTTTTGGGTACAGAGATACCGTAACCGTCATCCCAAACAAACACTGCCAATGGCACCTGCAATACGCCTGCCGCATTCACTGTTTCCCAAAAGTGTCCTTCGCTGGTAGAAGCGTCGCCGATGGTGCAAAAACAGATCTCATTGCCATTATTACTTAATGTGGAAAGGTTCTGCAACGCTTCGGAGCCCCTGAATAATTTAGAGGCCAATGCCAATCCCAACGCACGGGGCATTTGACTTGCAGTTGGCGCCATATCGCTGCTGGTATTTTTTTGAGCGGTAAGATCCAGCCATTCGCCATTTTCATCCACGTTCTTGGTAACGAAATGCGCATTCATCTGGCGGCCTGCACTAAACGGATCATTCTCTACATGAGGATCGGAATATAATTGTGCGAAATATTGCTCTACATTGGTGATGCCGCTGGCCAGCATAAAGGTTTGATCACGATAATAACCCGACCTGAAATCGCCGGGTTTAAAGAATTTGGCAACAGCCACCTGCGCTACTTCTTTTCCATCGCCGAATATCCCAAATTTTGCCTTGCCTGTTAATACTTCTTTGCGGCCGAGGAGGCTGATCTCCCTGCTGACGCAGGCAAAACGATAATCTTTCAACACTTCGTTGCGAAAATTATCAAAACTCAGTTTTTCATCTAACGCAATGTCGTTGGTATTTGTATGCATATGACTGGTATATGATACGGCAAAAATAGAGATTATTAAAGCAGGATTGTTAATAATCTGCTAACAGGGTGACAATTTACAGCTGAAATAGCCGTTTTAGTATCTTTGGAATCGAAATAAATAAAATAACCAATGAAAAAAATCATTACTCTGTTCCTCGCCGGATGTTCGGTAATAGCAGTAAATGCTCAAACTGCAGCGCCGGTTGTAGAAGTAAAAGTTGCTAATGAACCTGTTGAAACCCTGGTATTAAAAGAAACAGAATTCAATTTCGGCAAGATCCCTCAAGGCAAACCGGTTACACATATCTTCGAGATCACCAATACCGGTAAGGATTCATTAAGGATCGTGAATGTGCAGGCAAGCTGCGGTTGTACTACACCTGAATGGGAAAAAGATAAACCTATTGCACCGGGCAAAAGCGCTAAGATCGCTGTAGGTTATAATGCTGCTGCTGAAGGCCCTTTTACAAAACCGGTTACCATTACTTATAATGGTTCTGAAATAAAGCAATTATTCATCAAAGGCGAAGTATGGAAAACTCCCACTGCTTCTGCACCTGAGAATAAAAGTCTTGGCGACTTAAAAAATTAAATAACATAATCACCATAAAAAAAACAACACCTGATGAAAAAATTAATTTTATCGTTGACAGCACTGGTTCTTTCCACTGCTATGTTTGCACAGAAAAAAGCTGATGACGTTGCAAAATTTGCTACCGAAACCATCGACCAGGGTAAATTGAAACAAAATAACCCTGAAGAAGTAAAATTCATTGTTACTAATATCAGTAAAGAGCCACTGATCATTGAACAGGCTAACCCAACCTGCGGTTGCACTATCGGTGATTATACTAAAACACCGATCGCTCCGGGCTCAACTGGATATGTTAGTGCAAAATTCAACGCTGCAAACCTTGGTCATTTCACTAAAACATTGACTGTAAAATTTGCCGGCGCTGATGACATCAAGAACATCGTTATTACCGGTGATGTTTTAGCTGCTGAAGAATACGACAAATGGAAAGCAGAGAATCCATCAGCTGCAGTTAAAGCAGCTCCTGCTGCTGCAACAACTCCAGCACCAGTAAAAGTAAAAACATCTGCAGTAAAAGTAAAAACAAAACCTGCGGTAAAAAGCTAATACAATACATTAGTTTCTAATATTATAAAAGGCTCTTCCATTTTATTATGGAAGAGCCTTTTATATTTAAACCATTTTTGGAGATATATTTTTTGGATAAATAAGCATTTTGCTAACTAAAAGGGTCATAGTTCAAAGAAAGGGTTAAATCGGAACAGTTTTTGGTAAATAAGAATAGCCCTGCTTATTTATACTTAATGAAACTAATTTTACCTTGTACCTCCCGCTATCGAAAATTATTTATACTATCCGTATTAGTTTTAAGTAACCGTTTTGCATTAGCGCAGCCTGCTGCAGATTTTACAGCTTCACCCACGAGTGGCTGTGCTCCATTAGTAGTAAACTTTACTGATAAAAGCACCGGAGGTGCAACTTCCTGGGATTGGGACCTGGGAAATGGGACATTATCTACCCAACAAAATCCTACCACCACTTATTTCAATTCAGGTTTTTTTACCATAACACTTACGGTAACTAATGCATCGGGTAGTAATACCATTACAAAAACACAATATATCAAAGTTGATGACAAACCAACGGTTGCTTTTACACAATCGAATACTTCTGGTTGTTTTCCACTGAGGGTAAACTTTACTGATATGTCAACCGGGGGCTCTGCAGCTATTACCGGGTGGGAATGGGATTTTGGTGATGGAGCTTTATCAACTGCACAAAATCCATTGCATATTTTTAATACTGCAGGCAATTATACGGTAACCTTAAAAGTAACCAATGCAGGTGGTTGTTCGAAAGTAGTAAGTAAACCAAACCTGATACAGGTCTCTCCCGGTGTTACAGTTGATTTCAGTAACACCAATGGTCAGTTATGCAAACCCCCTGAAGCGATCAATTTCACTAATCTTTCTACAGGACCGGGCACTTTAAGTTATGAATGGAATTTTGGTGATGGTGGAACTTCCTTTGCTGTTAATCCTACGTATACTTATAATACCGGCGGCACTTTTAATGTTACATTGATCACGCAAAGCAGTCTTGGTTGTGTGGATACATTAGTAAAAACAGCAGCAGTCGTTATCAAAGATGTCAAATCAGATTTTGCCGGGCCGGCCACGATATGTAGAAATGCAACGGCCAATTTTACCAATACATCCATTCCAACATCAGCAGGTTCGTTATGGGATTTTGGCGATGGTACTTTTTCTTTCGCTCCTAATCCGCAAAAGACATATACCACAGCGGGGATTTATAATATAAAGCTTAAAAATAATTATGGCAGCTGTGCCGATTCTGTTACTAAAAAAATAACAGTTTACGATCTGCCTGTACCTGATTTTTCCGCTCCTGACGTTACAGATTGTAAAGTACCGTTCACAGTTAATTTCACTGATCTTTCTACCGGTGGCGCTACCAGTTGGTCATGGGATTTTGGAGATGGCGGAACTTCTACCGCTCAAAATCCTTCACATACTTATACTACGCTGGGAACTTATACGGTAAAATTATTTATCAATGATATTAATGGTTGTGGCGACAGTATTGTAAAAACACAATTCATAAAAGTGCAGGCACCTGTTGTTGCTATCAATGGATTGCCATTGGAAGGTTGTGTTCCCTTTACGATCAATCCCACACCCAATGTGACAGCGGTTGATGGTGTTGCTTCTTATTCCTGGGATTTTGGTGACGGCGGTACATCCAATGCACAAAACCCAACACATACTTATACCGTACAGGGAAATTATACCGTGAAATTATACATCACTACAAATGATGGTTGTATTGATTCTGCCGTATTCTTAAATGCGGTTAAAGCAGGCAATAAATCACTCGCCAATTTCACTGCGGTACCTTTGGCACAATGCGTGGGGCAACCTATACAATTCACCGACCTTACTTCTCCTTCTGACCGATGGAGTTGGGATTTTGGTGATGGCCTCGGCACTTCAACCCTGCAAAATCCTAGTTATACTTACCAGGATACAGGAAAATTCGCTGTGCGTTTAATTGCATGGAACAATGGTTGTGCTGACACTATGGTGAAAAATAATTTTATCACGGCACTTCCTCCTGTGGCAAGATTCACTCCCGTTTTTAACTGCGCCAATAAGCTACAGGTAACTTTTAATGATCAATCCGTGCTGCCGCAAACATGGACATGGGATTTTGGTGATGGTTTCACTTCAACGCAACCTAATCCAACACATACTTATGCTGCATATGGTGTTTACAATGTTTCATTAACGGTAACCAATGGAGGTTGCAGCAATACCAAAGTAAACAGCATTTATTTATTTACCGAAGCGGCCAACTTTACGGTGGCAGACGATACCATCTGTACCAGCCAGGCAGCCGTTTTCAATACTGCAGGCATTAACCTGTCGAATATTGCAACGGTATTCTGGGATTTTGGCGATGGCAGTTCGGGTTATTTCGGGGGCACCGTATCACATAATTATACCTTGCCCGGTCTATACTCTGTTACGTTGACGATAACAGATACAAGAGGATGCGTATCCACGATCACCAAACCTGATATCATTCGTGTTTGGGGACCAGTTGCCAACTTTTCTTTTTCGCCCGCTGCAGGATGTAAACCTTTGACGGTTCAGTTCACTGATCTTACGGCTACTGATGGCGTTCATCCATTGACAAAATGGGCATGGGATTTTGGTGATGGCATGACGCAGAACTTCAACGCACCACCATTTACGCATGTATATCATACGCTGGGCAATTTTAATCCTGCAGTTACAGTAAGCGACAGTTATGGTTGCAGCAATACTTTTACAAGTGCAGCACAAGTTTTTATTTCTTATCCTAAAGCAGATTTCTTCTCACCGGATACACTTACTTGTATCGGCAAGAATGTTGTCTTTACCAATACATCCACAGGTATTGGATTAAGTTACGATTGGAACTTTGGCGACGCCACTTTTTCAACTACTGCAGACCCTGCTAAAGTTTATGGAGCAGATGCAGATTATACGGTGCAATTGATCGCTACTGATGTGAACGGCTGCAAAGACACGGCAAAGAAAATAAACTACGTAAAGGTGCACACAGCAAAAGCGGCTTTTACCGTAAATGACTCTATCAGTTCCTGCTCTCCTTTTGAAGTAATATTTACCAATACTTCTTTATATGCCACCAGCGCTACATGGTTGTTTGGAGATGGCACTAAATCCACGCTTGCGAAACCAACACATTATTATGCCACCCCCGGAACATACACTGCAAGACTGGCTGTTGCAGGTCCCGGAGGTTGTGTTGATACTGTTGATAAAAAGATAATACTCTATCCATCAACCGCAACATTAACTTATTCGCCATTGCAGGGATGTTCACCTTTGCCGGTAAGTTTTCATGTATCAACACCCGGTCCGGTTACTTACCTGTGGGACCTTAGCGATGGCAACACAGTCAGTTCTACGGATTCCAATCTCGTGTACAACTACCTGTTACCAGGCAAGTTTGTGCCTAAAGTAATTCTGGAGGATCAGACCGGTTGCCAGATACCTGTTAAAGGTGTTGATACCATTCTTGTTACAAAAAGCAATGTGAACTTTGGTACCAATGATACTTTATTTTGCGACGGCGGTATTGTTAACTTTACAGACTCCACCATCAGTAATGGCGTGATCAATTCTTATGATTGGGATTTTGGCGATGGCAGCAGATCATCTTTACAAAACCCATCACATAATTATACAACACCAGGTTTATACACCGTGCGTTTGATAGTTACTACAACCAATGGTTGCTCTGATACTGCTTCAAGAATAAATTATATCAAAATAGTAGCTTCTCCCAAAGTTGATATCGGCGGTAATAACCCTATTTGTATGCAAAGCAAACTTACTTTCAGGGGTTTGTTGCTGCAACCTGATACTTCAACGATCAAATGGTCCTGGAATTTTGGCAATGGTAAAACATCCATCACTCAAAATCCATTACCGCAAACCTATGATACGGCAGGAAATTACCCCCTGCGTTTGATAGTGACCAACAGCACCGGTTGTGCTGATACTGTTGACAGAATAGTGGTAGTATATCCTTTGCCTACGGTTGATGCGGGCATTGATAAAGTGATCGGTGCCGGTTTATCTGTTGCGTTGAATCCCACCGGTTCACCTGTAGTGGATTATTTATGGTCACCCGCAGCAGGATTATCATGTACCAATTGTTACAATACCATCGCTTCGCCTAAAAACACAACAACTTATACTATTAAAGTAACGGATGCCAATGGATGCATCAACACAGATAAAGTAACCGTTGTTGTTGTTTGTAATGACAAGAACATCTTCATACCCAATACATTTTCACCCAATAATGATGGGGTTAATGATTGGTTCTATCCTCGTGGCACAGGATTGTTTACGATCCAAAGTATGAGGATATTCAACCGCTGGGGAGAAATGGTATTTCAAAAAGCGAAACTGGTACCCAATGATCCAACAGCCGGGTGGAACGGAAGATATAATGGTGCTCTTCAGAATGCGGATGTTTACACCTATATCATTGAGATCGTGTGTGAGAACAGTGAGATCATGACCTACAAGGGAAATATCACGCTGATCCAATAATAATAGTAGAAAAAAATCGTTTAAATTAGTCAAAGCGTTGCACTAACAACAAAATCAGTCATTATGAAAAAAGGTTTACTTAAACCTTTGTGGATGTGTTCACTATTGCTTATCATGGGCGGCAATGCTGTTGCACAGGACATTCATTTCTCACAATTTTTTGAAACACCGCTACTTAGAAACCCTGCCTTGGCTGGTATCTTCAGCGGCGATATTCGGGTTCAGGGCGTATACCGCAATCAATGGAACAGTGTTACCACGGCCTATCAAACCGGTTCTTTCAATGCAGAATATAAAAAACCTATTGGCCGGGGCGACGATTTTATAACCCTTGGCGGCGAGATCCTGTATGATAAAGCAGGAACTGTAGCGCTGCAATCCACGCATATCCTTCCTGCTATCAATTATCATAAATCTTTGAGCGCAGAAAGAAATATGTACCTGTCACTTGGCTTCATGGGCGGCTGGGTGCAACGCAGTATCGACAGGAGTAAGATCACCACTAACAGCCAATATGATGGCACAGGATTCAATCCTGGGTTATCAAACGGCGAGACATTTCCACGTAATTCTTATTCATATTTAGATGGCAGTGTGGGCATGAGCTTCAATACACAATTAGGCGATAACCAGGATAACAACATTTATTTTGGTGTTGGATACCATCATTTTAATAAAGCCACCAAAGTATCTTTTTATGGTAATCCCAATTACGAGATGATACCTAAATGGGTGGCATCCGCAGGCGTAAGAATGAATGTGAATGAATATTCTTTTTTTACTTTGCTCGCAGATTATTCAAAACAGGGCACATTTACAGAAACGATGGTGGGCGCTTTATATTCCTGGAGATTGGATGATATTGAAGACCCAAAATATATTTTGCATGTGGGTTCATTGATACGCTGGAAAGATGCATTGATACCTGTAGCTAAAATAGAATTTAAACCCGTAGCTGTTTCAGTTAGCTACGATGCTAATATTTCGCAATTAAAGTCAGCCAGCAAAGGCCGTGGAGGATTTGAGCTGGGCGTGACCTATCAAAAATATTTAGACCGAAACAACAGCAAAACCGACGCAGTCCGTTGCCCGCGATTTTAGATCAGATTTAGATCTATAGAACTAAAGATCGTGCATACCCACTTTGAAGGCCTTTGTTCATATGGATCATTGAAATTAAAAACCCCGCTTTCCGGCGGGGTTTTATTTATCATACAATTTAAACTGCAATTACTTCTACTTGCTTTTTTTGTTTCATTTGCAATGGTAAAGTTTCCATGATCGTTTCCTGCAGGATGGTGATCAGTTTTGTTTTGGTAAATGTTTTTAATGTTACCAGGCTGACCTCACGCACGGGCGCAGGACTTTTAAAATAACGCAGTTTATTTTTTTGCGAAGTATTCATATCATGTGTGGCCAGCTCTGGCAGTAAAGTGATGCCTCCATTCTTATCAACAAAACGTTTTAATGTTTCTATACTTCCTGCAGCATAATCAAAATGTTTTTCGATAGAAGCGTCACGTTGCAGGGCACAAAGGTTCATCACCTGGCTGCGCAAACAATGTCCTTCTTCCAGCAACCACATATTATGTACATCAATATCATCGGGCAGCAAATATTTTTTATTGAACAATTTTTCTTTGCGTGATACATACGCTACAAATTCTTCGTTAAATAAAAATGTTTCTTTCAGTTCAGCAACATTTAAAGGCGTTGCCATAAGCCCTGCATCCAGTGAACCGTTCTTTAACTGGCGAATGATATTTTCGGTGGTCAATTCATGTACACTCAATCTTACCTGTGTGTATTTTTTTATGAACGACTGCAGGAACTGTGGCAACAGATAAGGTGCTAGTGTGGGTATGATGCCGATCTTCAATGTACCGGCCACAATATCTTTTTCCTGTCGTATCAATTGATACATCATGCGTGATTCAGCTAAAATTTTTTTTGCCTGTTCTATCACTATCTGGCCCGTTTCTGTCGTGGTAACAGGATTGGTCCTGATAAAGACCTGTACTCCCAACTCCTGTTCCATTTTTTGCACCTGCATACTTAGAGAGGGTTGTGTGATATGGCAATGGGCGGCAGCTTTAGCAAAATGTTTCAAAGCATCGAGCGCAACCATATATTCCAGTTGAACTAAGGTCATAGGTTTAAACTATTGAAGTATAAAATTAATCAATTGTAATTATTTGCCTAATAATGATAAGTTTGTCGGCTGAATTCAATTACTTCAATACATCTTAAAACTTAAACCATGTCAAACGAATCAAACGACATCAGCAAATGTCCTTTTCACAACGGCACTTTACATCATAATGTAGGCGGTGGCGGCACCAGGAACCGCGATTGGTGGCCCAACCAGCTGAAACTTAATATTCTTCGCCAGCATTCTTCCTTATCAAATCCGATGGGCAAGGATTTTAATTATGCCGAAGCTTTTAAAAAACTCGATCTTGAAGCACTGAAAAAGGACCTGCATGCATTAATGACCGATTCCCAGGAATGGTGGCCAGCAGATTTTGGACACTATGGCCCTTTATTCATTCGTATGGCATGGCATAGCGCCGGTACGTACCGTGTGCAGGATGGCCGTGGCGGTGGTGGTGCAGGTATGCAGCGTTTTGCACCCTTGAACAGCTGGCCAGATAATGTAAGTCTTGATAAAGCAAGAAGATTGTTGTGGCCGATAAAACAGAAATACGGAAAAAATATTTCCTGGGCGGACCTGATGATCCTTGCTGGAAATATTGCATTGGAATCAATGGGCTTTAAAACATTTGGTTTTGCGGGCGGACGTGAAGACCTGTGGGAAGCACAGGAAGATGTGTACTGGGGCGCCGAAACAAGCTGGTTAGGTAACGACGACCGTTATGCAAAAGGTGCAGAAGGTGCAGCAGGCCACGGTGTTGTTTCTTCTGATGAAGATCCCGGGAGAAAGATCCATTCTGAAAAATTAGAGAAGCCGTTGGCAGCAGCACACATGGGTTTGATATATGTTAACCCCGAAGGTCCGGATGGCAATCCTGATCCGATCGCAGCAGCACATGATATTCGTGTAACATTTGGCCGTATGGCAATGAATGATGAAGAAACGGTTGCATTGATCGCCGGCGGACATAGCTTTGGCAAAACGCATGGTGCGTCATCATCGGATCATGTAGGCAAAGAACCTGAAGCAACTGATATTGCAGCGCAGGGATTTGGCTGGCACAATAGTTTTGGCAGTGGCAAAGGTGCTGATACTATTACGAGCGGATTAGAAGTTATCTGGACCAAAACACCAACACAATGGAGCAATAATTTCTTTGAGAATTTATTTGCGTTTGAGTGGGAATTGACCAAGAGCCCGGGTGGTGCTCACCAATGGGTAGCAAAAAATGCAGACGCAGTAATTCCTGATGCATACGACGCAGCAAAAAAACATTTGCCGCGTATGCTTACTACAGACCTTTCGTTAAGATTAGATCCTGCTTACGAAAAAATATCAAGGCATTTTTTAGAAAATCCGGATGCCTTTGCTGATGCATTTGCAAGAGCATGGTTCAAATTAACGCACCGTGATATGGGGCCAAAAGCTCGTTACTTAGGCGCTGATGTTCCGCAGGAAGAATTGTTATGGCAAGACCCGATCCCCTCAGTTGATCATGCATTGATCGGTAATGATGATGTAGCTTCATTAAAAGAAAAAATATTGGCTTCCGGTTTAAGCATTGGCGAATTAGTCTCAACAGCATGGGCATCTGCTTCCACTTTTCGTGGATCGGATAAACGTGGTGGTGCCAATGGTGCACGCATTCGTTTGGCTCCCCAAAAAGACTGGAAAGTAAATAATCCGGTTCAACTGCAAAAAGTATTGAGCGTGTTGGAAGGCATTCAAAAAGATTTCAATGCAACAGGCAAAAAAGTTTCATTGGCTGACCTGATTGTCCTGGCTGGAAATACTGCTGTTGAAAAAGCCGCGAAAGATGCAGGGCACAATATCAGCCTTCCTTTCAATGCCGGGCGCATGGATGCAACACAGGAAAAAACAGATGTTGAATCTGTTGGTTATCTCGAACCTGCTGCAGATGGCTTCCGCAATTATCGTAAATCAAGTACTAATGTTTCAACTGAAGAGTTGCTGATCGATAAAGCGCAACTGCTTACATTAACAGCTCCTGAGCTAACTGTTTTGATTGGTGGATTGCGTGTATTGCATACCAACTTTGATGGTTCAAAACATGGCGTCTTCACACAACAAAGCGGTAAACTGACCAATGATTTTTTTGTACAGTTGCTTGATATGAATACATCATGGAAAGCGATGAGTGATGACAGGGAATTGTATTTAGGGAGTGACCGTGCAACAGGCCAGCCAAAATGGACGGCAACACGTGCCGACCTTGTATTTGGTTCCAATTCAGAATTAAGGGCCATTGCGGAAGTGTATGCAAGTGCAGATGCAAAAGAAAAATTTGTGAATGATTTTGCTGCAGCATGGGACAAAGTAATGCACCTCGACAGGTTTGATCTGCATAACAAATAAAAAAATAGTAAGGCTGCTTTTCAATAAGCAGCCTTTGTTTTTATATATTATCTTTACAATACTAAAAAATATACCATGGCTATCGAGATCGGACAGGTTGCACCAGGCTTTACACTTCGCGACAGCGAAAAAAATGTAGTATCACTTGACGAACAAAAAGGAAAAAATGTATTGCTTTTATTTTACCCTTTAGCATTTACAGGTGTTTGCACAAAAGAACTTTGCGCTATACGGGATGATATTGGCAGGTATGACAATGCCAGTGCCACAGTGTTTGGTATTTCAGTTGACTCTTATGCTACCCTTAAAAAATTCAAAGAAGAGCAAGGATATAATTTTCCTTTGCTGAGCGATTTCAATAAAGAGGCTTCCGCAAAGTATGACTGTTTGTATGATAATTTTGCCGGCTGGATGCATGGCGTGAGCAAAAGAGCGGCATTTATTGTAGATAAAGAAGGGATTATTCAATATGAAGAAGTGCTTGAGTCTGCGGCAGATCTGCCTGATTTTGAGGCTATAAATGCTAAATTAGAACAATTAAATGGCTGATTTGAGCGTTTTATCTCAAAATACCGGCCCGATTAACCAAAACTGGCATTTTTTTAGCTTAATAAATGTGGATTTTTAAAGTAGTTTAATTAACTTTACTTTATTGAAACAAATTTTTTACATACTTATTTTTATTATTGGATTAAACTTTACTTCTTCAGCACAAAATAAGACTTCGACTCCCGGTGACGATGCTGCAAAGTTGATCAAGCTTTATCCAATCCCTGCTACTACCGCAATCAATTTTGATTTTGTAAGCGGGTATGATAGGTCGTACTCATTTGAAGTATATAATTTCACCGGTAAAAAAGTTTACGAATTAAAATCTCCTCCACAAAAGATCACGCTTACTTTGAATGATTACTCTCGTGGTTTTTATTATTACCAACTTCACGATAAGAATGGAAGGCTTATAGAAACACAGCGTTTTCTTGTATTAAAATAATTTTCCTCTTCCCTTTTATAATACTTGTACAATAAGGAACTTTAAATAGTGGGTATACTCCTGGCCTCTTATTATTGGATGATCTGAACTTTGTGCATTAAATACAACTTGCCTTATTTTTCTTTTTGCATCCTTGGCAGCCATTTGAATGATGTCTAAGAATAATTCCGGTTGCACAAGATTAGTGCAACTTGAAGTAACTAAAAATCCGCCTGGCTTCACCAGTTTCATTCCCCGTAAATTAATTTCTTTATAACCGGCAACAGCTTTATCAATGCTGGCGCGGTTTTTTGTAAACGAAGGGGGATCAAGCATCACCACATCCCAGCGCTTATCTTCTTTTGTCCAGTTCTTCAATGCATCGAAAGCATTTACTGCTTCAAAACGACAGATCTTTTCCAGTCCATTCAGCATCGCATTCTTATTACACATATCCACGGCATTTTGAGAGATATCAAGCCCTAATACCGACCTGGCGCCGTAATAAGCTGCACTGATCTCGAATGAGCCTGTATAACAAAAGGCACCAAGCACATCAGCATCTTTTACAATATGCCGGATAGCACGGCGGTTATCCTGCTGGTCTAAAAAATAACCGGTCTTTTGGCCATTGGCGATATCCACGTTAAATTTTATTCCATTCTCGTTGATGATGATATTAGTATCAAAAGGTTCAGAAAGAAAACCCTTGTGTTGTTCCATACCTTCCAGTTCTCTCACCGGCACATCATTACGTTCGTATATCCCTTTAGGTTCAAATAATTCATTCAGGGCTTTTACAATTGCCGGTTTCCAAATATCAATGCCAAGGGCAAGCGTTTGTATCACAAAATAATCATTGAACTTATCGATGATCAGCTGGGGCATATCATCCGCTTCGCCAAAAATAAGCCTGCAGTTCTCAGAATAACCGATGCTTTGGCGGTAAGCCCATGCCGCTTTGATTCGTTCATAAAAGAATTGCTCATTAATGGCCTCATGCTTATCCCTCGTAAGCAACCGCACCGATATCTGCGATTGGGGATTATAGTACCCACGGCCAATGAACTTCTTATCGAAAGTATACACGTCCACAATCTCGCCCGGCTTTGCGTTCGTATCTTTTTCCTTGCCCCTGTTCACTTCGTTTGCGAATACCCAGGGGTGCCCGTTTTCCACTCTCCTGCTGATATTCTTATTTAAAATAATGCTCTTCATGGCGCAAAGTTACCCCTTTAGCTGACAGGCTTTTCAAAATGTGCCCGCACTCCAATAAAAATTGTCAATTTGACCGCAAAACAAGGCTTGGCAAAATCTTTGACTGTTGTACCTTCGCAACCAATTTTAATTTGAGAAGTATGGAAGAAAAAGACATATTAACTGATAATAATGATATGAACATTAATGCTGATGCGGATGTTCCCGGGAATACGCACCTGACCAATGAAGGTGCCGAAGATGTTACAGAAAAACTACAGGCAGAACTGGAAGAACAAAAAGATAAATATTTACGCCTCTTCGCCGAGTTTGACAATTTTAAAAGACGCAGTGCCAAAGAGCGGATCGAATTGATCCAAACCGCGGGTAAAGACGTAATCGTTTCTTTGCTGGAAGTGCTGGATGATTTTGACCGTGCTGAAAAACAAATGCAAAAAAGCGATGATGCTGCGGCGATAAAAGAAGGCGTTAATCTTGTGTTCAATAAATTAAAGAACACACTTGCAGGTAAGGGCCTGAAAGCGATGCAAAGTATCAACACCGAATTTGATGTTGAAAAACACGAAGCAATAACTGAAGTGCCTGTTCCGGATAACATGAAAGGCAAAGTAGTAGATGAAGTTGAAAAAGGTTATTATCTTAATGACAAGATCATCCGTTTTGCAAAAGTAGTTGTAGGAAAATAATAAGAAACAAGAACAATAAACCCAATCAAACCGCAGGCATGTAATCGATTCACATGCGCCTGTTGTTAGAAGTATATTATGTCTAAGAGAGATTTTTACGAAATACTCGGTGTATCAAAATCTGCATCGCAGGATGAGATAAAGAAAGCTTACCGTAAGGTGGCCATGCAATTCCATCCGGACCGTAATCCCGGTGATAAAGTTGCTGAAGAAAAATTCAAGGAAGCTGCAGAAGCTTATGAAATATTGAGCGATGCAGATAAAAGAGCGCAATACGACAGGTTCGGCCACCAGGCATTTGCACCGGGCCGTGGCGGTGGCAGCGGATATGGCGGCGGAATGAATATGGATGATATCTTCAGCCAGTTTGGAGACATTTTTGGCGATGAAAGTCCATTTGGAAGTTTTTTTGGAGGCGGTGGTGGTGGTGCAAGAAGAGGCGGCGGCCGCAGCCGTGGTATAAGAGGAAGCAACCTGAGAGTAAAAATAAAATTGAATTACGAAGAGATAGCGAAAGGCACTACAAAGACCATTAAGGTAAAAAAATACGTATCATGTAGTACCTGCAGCGGCAGTGGCGCAAAAGATAAGAACAGTGTTGCTACCTGTAATACTTGTGGAGGAAGCGGACAGGTAAGAAGGGTGCAAAATACTTTCTTAGGGCAAATGCAGACAGTGACCACCTGCCCAACCTGTAACGGAGAAGGCACCACGGTTACGAGTAAGTGTACTGATTGTAAGGGAGAAGGAAGAGTATATGGTGAAGAGACGGTAACTATTGATATCCCGGCAGGTGTACAGGAAGGTATGCAATTAAGTGTGGGAGGAAAAGGTAATGCAGGCGAACGTGGTGGCAGCAATGGTGATCTTATCGTGCTGATAGAAGAAGAATCACATCCGCAATTGCACCGCGACGGTTTGAATGTTGCTTTTGATCTTCATATTTCTATACCTGATGCGGTATTTGGTACGCAGGTAGAAGTACCCACCATCGACGGAAGGGCTAAAATAAAGATCCCGGCAGGCACGCAAAGCGGTAAGATCTTCAGGTTAAAAGGAAAAGGTTTCCCAAGTGTAAACAGCTACGAAAAAGGCGATCAACTCATACAAGTCAATGTATGGACGCCACAACATATCAGCGCTGATGAAAAGCATATGCTGGAAAAATTAAAGGACAGCCCCAATTTTGTTCCTAAGCCGGATAAGAATGATAAATCGTTTTTTGATAAGGTAAGGGAGATGTTTAGTTAAGAACGTGAGTAGTGAGGGGTCAGTAGTGAGGGGTAGTCTGTTGTCCGTGGTCAGTCGTCAATCATCTTTTTTCTTCTTGCCTTTTTTCCCTTTGTATATTTTCTGTGCTTTATTGATAAGTTGCAGAAATTCTGCCTGCAAATAATCTTTAGGATTATACGAACCGGCAGCTATCGTTTCTACATCAAGCCAATCGGCATTCTTAATATATTTTGATTGCTTTACTTTGAGTCCGAACATAACCACGGCCGTAGCAAACTGCAATTCCTTGTCGATATCTTTAAATTCAGTTGCTTTTGCGGGGCAAACATATTCCATCATCCGGTGTGCGGTATCATTGCACAGGCTATACCGCATGGATAATCTTGCTACGCCATCTTTATCCAAAGCATCTCCTGAAAAAAGTTTTTCTCCCTGCGGCACTATCTCGAACACCGCCAACACACTGCTGCCGCTTCCTATCTCACCACCCTCCATATCAATAGTACTGTCGGATACCGCATCGCGTTTATTATCAAAACCCACCAGCCTGTATTGTTTTACCAGCTTTGGATTGAACTGCATATTCATATATACATCATCCGCTACTGCATAAAATGTTTGCGTGAGTTCTTTCACCAATACTTTTTCCGCTTCGTTGATATCATCGAGGTAAGCATAATTACCATTGCCCCTTTTAGCCAGTGTTTCTAATTTTGAATCTTTAAAATTGCCCATCCCTACACCAAGGCAGGTAAGAAAAATGCCCGATTGCCTTTCCTTCGTTATCAATTCGTCCAATGCTTTCTCGGATGTTTGGCCAACATTAAAATCGCCATCTGTTGCTAATATTACGCGGTTACTGCCATTCTTATTATATGTACTTCTTGCCAATTGATAAGCCGCCATTATCGCTGATTCACCAGGTGTATCGCCACTTGCTTCCAGTTCTTCGATCGACTTAATGATCTTTTCTTTATTATCACCGCCTGTTGGCGCGAGGTGAATACCTACAGTGCCACCATAAGTAACAATAGAGATCGTATCAATAGGCCGCAGGTTTTTTACAAACAGTTGGAAAGCCGCCTGCAGCAATGGTAAACGATTGGGCATATCCATACTGCCGGATACATCTATTAAAAAAACAAAATTACTTGGTGGAATTTTATCAAGATCCAATTTCTTTGCATTGATGTTCAAATACAATAATTGCTTATCCTCATCCCAGGGGCAGGAAGACAATTGCGTTTCTATTTTAAAAACATCATTACCCTCCGGTTCTCTGCGGTGCAGGTTGAAATAATTCAATAGCTCTTCAGTACGCACTGCATCCGGCGGAACGGTACTGCCCATATTGATGAACCTGCGAATATTACTGTAAGACGCTTTATTTACATTCAATGAAAAACCGGTGTTGGGATATTTATCAGCTTCTACATATTCATTTTCCACCAACTGGAAATAAGTTTCATTGTTCACATACCAATGATACTTGGTAGTTTGATTGAGATTCTTTGTTACCGAAATAAGTTTAGGCCTGTTGCGGTTAACATTGGAAGGCAATGTTTTTAAAGTGATCGTCTGCCATTGGTCGGCTGTTACTTTTATTGTTTTGGATTCATATCCATCCAGGCTCAATGCAAGAGAATCATTAAGTGATTTTGTAGTGATACCGAATGCGCCGGCCCCGCCTGAATAATATAATAAATGATTGGAAAGTAAAATGATCTTTACATTGGGTAAGGGTTGGTTCTTTTCATTCTTAACTTCACCTCTAATATAATACTGGGCATTTGCAAAAGATGCAGTTGCAGTAAGTATTAAAATATGAAGCAAGCGTTGCAGCACAGGAAGGATAAGTATATTTTGGTTTAAGACAATCTTTTTCCCCTTTCTGTTGCCTGTTACTCCTCCACCAGCTGGTAAATTTCTTTTAAATTCCTACCCAGGCCATCAAAATCAAGGCCGTAACCAAGCAAAAATTTATTCGGCACATTAAACCCAAGATAATCAATTTTAACCGGATGTGCCAACGCATCAGGCTTATGCAACAAGGCCGCAATTTTTAAAGACGCAGGTTGCTGGTTGAAAAGCTGTGGTAAGAATTCATGCAATGTTTTACCGGTATCAACAATATCTTCCACTATCACCACATGTCTTCCGTTCAAAGGTTCGTCAAGGCCGATAGAAGTAATAACATTGCCAGTTGATTTAGTGCCTTTATAAGAAGCCAGTTTAATGAAACAAATCTCTGCTTCGATCGTAACGGCTTTAAAAAGATCAGCTGCAAACATGAATGAGCCGTTCAATATCGCAATAAAAAGGGGCCGCTTACCTTCATAATCACGGTTAAGTTCGGCCGCAAGTACACCTACCTGTTCGTCGATCTGCGCTGCGGTTATGAATGGTGTAAATTTTTTACTGTTGACTTCGATAATATTCATGTATGCACTTTTTATTTTGAGATGACCAATTCCTGTCCTATCCTTAATGAATCGCTTTGCAGGTTATTCCATTCCTTCAATTGTTCCACCGTAACATTATATTTTTTTGATATCCCGTACAGTCCTTCTTTTGGCGCTACCACATGGATCTTTTGTTTTTGTACTACAGGAACGATCTCATTTTTTGCAGGTGTGATACCTGGCTTCAACGATAATTTTGTGCCCGCTGTAATATGTTCACCGCCTGCCAGTTTATTATAATCAAGCAGGTATTGCAACTGGATGCCGTTCTTTTGCGCTACATCATACAACGATTCGCCCTCATTCACCACATAATAATCATTTGCACCGGTCTTTGATTTCTTTTCTAAAAAAACATATTGGTCTTTTACCAGCATACCATCTTCAGCCAATTCATTAAAGCCAAGCATTTTGCTGAGTGCAATATTATTTTTTGTTGCCACTACCAGTAACGAAGTTCCTTTGCCCGCATATACAGCTTTGCTTCCATTTACCGTGATCACTTTATCGCTCACATCAAGTGTACTCGTTCCCTCGGGTGTTTTTTCTTCTGCATCAGCTTTCGCTGTGATCTTTTCTACTGGATCATCCTGGTATTTATCAGCGTCATATTTAGGCACTTCATCCGCAGCAGCCAAAGTATACTGTTGCAGGTTATACTGTTCGATATTCTTGATCAGTATTTGAGGATACTTAGGATTTGTAGCATATCCTGCCTGTTTTAATCCATACGCCCAACCTTTATAATCCTTTACATCAAGCTTGAAAAGAGACCTGTACCTGTCACTACCACGTAAAAAATTGCTGTGATCGCGGTAACTGTCATCCGCAGTTTTATATAAACGAAAACATTCACCCGCGGCATCATCATCATGTGTTACACTGCCACCTGTCCAGTTGGATTTACATTTAATACCAAAATGATTATTTGATTTTTTTACCAGATCACTGTTACCACTCTCTGTTTCCAGTAATCCCTGTGCCAATGTGATGGCAGCCGGTACTCCCATGCGCTTCATCTCGCGGATGGCAATATCCTTATACAAAGCAATGTATTGTTCCGGCGTAAGCATATCCTGTGCACGGGATGCCATCGCACTCAAAAACAACACAACAACAATAAACGATCTCTTCATCTTATATTTTTTTCATCAGCATTAATCCATCTCTTACGGTGAGCAACACTTTTTCTACACGATTGTCATTCATCACATGCTCATTAAAAGCCTGGATCGCTTTTGCATTTTTTCCTTTTACTTCAGTTTGTAATACTTCGCCATGGAACAGTACATTATCTGCAAGTATGAAACCTTCTTTTCTTACGCGGGGCAAAGTTAATTCGTAATACTCAATATAACTTACTTTATCAGCATCTATAAAAACGAGGTCCCACTCTTCTTCCAGCGTAGGAATGATGGTTCTTGCATCGCCAATATGCAGGTTGATATTGCCGGCATTGGCTTGCTGAAAATATTTTTTTGCTGTAGCTGCATCTTCTTCACGTAATTCTAATGTATACAATTTACCGCCGGGCTGCAGGCCTTTTGCCAAACACAATGCACTGAATCCGGTGAAAGTACCGATCTCCAATATCCTTTGCGGTTGTATCATGCAACTGATCATCTCTAAAATTTTGCCCTGTACGTGGCCGCTCAGCATTTGTGCATGCGGATGATTTTGCAGCGTATAAGTTTCTATTTCCTGCAATGTGGCATCAAGAGGCGACGTGAACCGTTTCGCATAATCTTCTGCAATATGATGTACCAGTTCCATTAAAAATTTGGCGCCAACGGTTTTGTTTTATAATAGTCCAGCATAAATTCAATCACTTCATCTGCCGTATCAAATAAGTGTATGAGATTAAGATCTTCTGGATTGATATTCTTTTCTTCTTCGCCCATGGTATTTTTGATCCAATCGATCAATCCACCCCAATATTTTTTTCCTACCAGGATCATCGGTGACTGTTTGAATTTACCGGTCTGTATCAAAGTAGCCACTTCAAAGAATTCGTCCATGGTACCAAAACCACCCGGCATCATGATAAAGCCCTGCGAGTATTTTACAAACATTACTTTTCTTACAAAGAAGAAATCAAAGTTCAAAGATTTATCCCTGTCGATAAAAGGATTGGCGTGTTGTTCAAAAGGCAATTCGATATTCAATCCCACTGATTTGCCACCTGCAATTGAAGCACCCTTATTGGCAGCTTCCATTATACCCGGTCCGCCGCCGGTGATGATACCAAAACCTTCTTCCGCCAATCTTTTGCTGATCTCAACCGCCAGGTCATAATACTGATTGCCGGGTTGGGTACGGGCACTCCCGAAAATGGAAATACATGGTCCGATCTTGTTCAGTGCTTCAAATCCATCTACAAATTCTGCCATTATTTTAAAAATCTGCCAGCTACTGTGTGCCTGGCTTTCCTTCCAGCTACGCTGTTTTAACACATTGATCGTTCCGTTCATTTTTCTGTTTTGATTATATAAATACAATGCCATTCTGTAGTTTCGGAAAATACAGAATGGCACTTACTAACAACGTAAAATTACACTAAAATATTTGCTTCCAGGGTGCTTTTTTTGGAAATTAACAATAAGCCAATGAAGGTGATCAACCCATTGATCAGCAGCAATTCTATTCCTATCTTATAGGCACCGAATAATTCGGGAGAATAGACATTCAGCAGGTAACAAATAACGGGTGATAAAAGGCAAATTATGGTAATGGCTATCGAATTATTAAGACTTCTTTTGGTGAATATGCCAAAGGCAAACAATCCAAGCAATGGCCCATAGGTATAACCGGCTAGATCCAGTATCCTGTCGATAATACTATTATCTGCGATCACATGAAACACCCAGATACAAATAAGAAATATAAACGTGAATGTAAAATGGACTGTAAGCCTTAATTTCTTTTTTGCTTTTTCTTCGAGATCAGTACGTTTTTGCAGACCAAGCATGTCTATGCAAAAGGAAGATGTGAGGGCAGTTAATGCGCCATCTGCACTGGGAAATAAAGCCGATATCAGTGCAATAACAAACATGATGCTCATCGCCGGCGGTAACATATTCATCGCTACAGAAGGAAACATCTTGTCGCCTAATACATTCGTGTTATTCAGCAACAATTGTTTTGTCATCTTTCCATTTACCATCACATCAGTATAAGCTGCACCCTTTGAAGTGCTGTATAAATACAATAAGCCTCCTAATACTAAAAAGAGAAATAATACACATACCAAAATGGTCGTCATGGTAATGATATTTTTTTGAGAATCACCCAGCTTTTTTACGCTGATATTCTTCTGCATCATTTCCTGGTCAAGTCCCGTCATAGCGATCGTTATAAAAGCACCGCCTACAATCTGTTTGAGAAAAAACCCTTTGCTGTTGACATCATAATTGAACACATTAAAATAACCGCGGTCTTTGATCTGCGTAAGCGCTTCGCCTCCAGATAAATGGAGGTGGTTCAAAATGTAGATGATACAAATAATAAGTCCTGATATCATTAAAGAAGTTTGCAGCGTATCGGTGTACACAATCGTTTTTACGCCTCCTTCAAAAGTGTAAAGCAGGATCATCAATAATATCACTGCTGCTGTTACAAGAAATGGTACACCGAGTTTATCAAGGATAAAAATTTGCAGGATATTAATCACCAGGTATAATCTTGCGGTAGCGCCAACAGTACGGCTGATAATAAAAAAAAGTGAGCCGGTCTTATAAGCTACAGTTCCAAAACGCTGCAATAAATAATTATAGATAGAGGTCAGGTTAAGGCGGTAGTACAGGGGCAACAACACAAAAGCGATAACACAGTAACCAATGATATAACCGATCGCCACCTGCATATAAGCGAATCCTTTGAATGAATCGCCGGCAAAATCACCCACTGCGCCCGGCACACTTACGAAGGTAACCCCGCTAAGGCTTGTGCCGATCATACCAAAAGCCACCAGCATCCAGTTGCTGTTCTTATTACCACTGAAAAAAGTATCATTGTTGCTGTTGCGGCTGGTGCGCCATGCTACGAATAAGAGGATTAGAAAATAAGCTATAACGAATGAGAATAAAACGAGTGGTGACATGATATTTATTAAAAATTAAATAATAGCAAGTTGTAAAAATTACAGGAAAAATATGGTTAGCTTGCAAGTTAATTAATACCAAGATAAACTAATTATGCAAATAACATCTTTAGCAGTTTTTTGTGGAAGTAAAAGTGGCAACAACCCTTTATTTGAAGAACATGCAAAAGTATTGGGATATATCCTCGCGGAAAGAAAAATCAACCTTATTTATGGAGGGGGTAACAAAGGCATCATGGGCGCTGTGGCCAATGCAGTGCTTGAAAAAAATGGAAAAGTGATTGGTATTATTCCTCAATTGCTGACGGATCTTGAACACAGCCACAAAGGCATTACCGAATTGTTGGTAGTGGGCGACATGCATGTACGCAAAAAGATGCTGTATGAAAAATGTGATGCTGCCATTATATTGCCCGGTGGCTTTGGTACGCTGGATGAATTATTTGAAATGCTTACCTGGAACCAGCTGAACATTCACAACAAAAAAATATTTGTATTGAACAGCACTGGATTTTATGATCATTTACTGGCGCATGCAAAAAAAATGGAAGAAGAGAATTTTTTGTATGACCGTATCGAAGACCGTATCTGTATTATTGCTGAGCCTGCTGAAATAACACATTATCTTTAATCCTTTCTCCGGCTGCCCCTGCGGCCATCACCCTGGAATAATGGCACCTGTATGCCCGCCCTGAATATAGGCTGTGCTCTTAACGAGCCGTCCTGTAATACTTCTACATAAGGTGAATTGATATCTTTTATTACATCAACCATTATCGATAAATAAAAAAACACGTCACCTACCCCTTCCCTGCCATTACAATAGCCTCCACCTACCAAAAAACTATTTGATTGCAACTTATATTTTTCAACCGGGCCATTATACGCAGGTTTATATGTTTGTGCAATAAAATTATGTTCATATAGCCCTTGCACGAATAACATTTTTATCGGATAGATCCTCGCAAAGGCACCCGGGCCATAAACATACTGGCGGTATTTATCACCACTGTAAGCTCTTTCACCTGTGTAGGTAAAATTGGCGGTAACGCCCGCATCGATTATCTTATTGATGCTATATCCAAATGTAGGGCTAAGACCTAATACAGATCCACCACTATAAAAAGAGGCTATTAAACTACCGCCGGTGAAAAAATTTTCTTTTTTGAATCCGTGGTTTTTGGAATCATTTTCATCCTGTGCATTTGCTGCTATCGAAGAGCATAAGCATAGGGCAATAAATAATTTTTTCATTTTTTAAGTTTTAAGTTTTCATTTGCTTCATGGTCAGACGGGGACGTCAGACCATGAAGCAAATGGCATCAGACCAAGTCAAAAATTTTTCCGCTGTTTAAAATATTATTAGGATCGAATATTTTTTTGATGCCTTTCATCAGTGAAAGGTTGGCTTTGTCAAAAACAATATCCATATATTCTTTCTGTATCAATCCCACGCCATGTTCACCGCTGATAGTACCTCCTAACGACTTAACCAGGCTGAACATTGCTTTTAATGAAGGGATGACCTCAGGATTATTGAGACTATAAATACTACCTTCTTTTTTTATGCGGATATGCAGGTTACCATCACCCGCATGCCCATAACATACTGCATGAAAGTTGTATTGCTTTCCCAATTCTTTTACGCCATGAATAAGAGCAGGCAATTCGGCACGAGGCACCACGGTATCTTCTTCGATGGTATAACCGGCCAGCTTTACTGCTTCGGCCACACGGCGCCGTAATTTCCATAGTTCTGCTTTTTGCTGTGCATCATCTGCAAAGAATATCTCGCCGCAATCAAATTGTGTAAGCAATTCGGCTATCGCTTCCATTTCCGTCATCAGCGTTTCAATATGATTACCGTCAACTTCAATAATTAAATGCGCTGCAATGGAATCGTTCACGGGCACTGCAACACTATCCATCATTTTGCTTACGATCTTCAATGCGTCTATTTCCACCAACTCCAATGCACTTGGTGTAAATCCTGCACGAAAAATAGCGCTTACTGCTTCGCCAGCTTTTTCCAAACTATTGAAAGGCACCAGCATCAGCAGGTCGTATTTGGGATGTGGTAATAATTTCAATACTATCTTTGTTACGATACCCAATGTGCCTTCGCTGCCCACTATTAGTTGGGTAAGGTTATAACCGGTTGAATTTTTCAATACGTTGGCACCTGTCCAGATGATCTCTCCTGTTGGTAATACCACTTGCAGGTTTAACACATAATCTTTTACTACGCCGTACTTTACAGCCTTAGGCCCGCCGCTGTTGGCAGAAATATTACCCCCGATAAAACAACTGCCGCGGCTGCTGGGATCTGGCGGATAGAACAAACCTTTTTCTTTTACAGCATTTTGCAACACTTCCGTGATCACTCCGGGTTCAGTTGTTACCTGCAGGTTGCGTTCGTCTATCTCAATAATGTTATTCATTCTTTCCATAGAAAGCAATACACCGCCAAAATGTGGTAAAGCCGCTCCTGCCAAACCTGTTCCTGCACCACGTGGTGTGACAGGAATTTTATGGGCATTACAGATCACCATTATGGCACTGATCTCTTCTGCAGTACGGGGTTTTATCACAACATCCGGTAAAAAATGAAGGTTCTCTGTTTCGTCGTGATCATACTGTTGCAGGCTTTCAGGGTCAATCAATACAAATGGCCCGCCTACTATCTTTTTAAATTGTTCGATATGCTCAGCAACAGGCACCGTTCTTTTTTCTGCAACCATCTTGTAACATTATTTGTGTAAAAATCGTATAAAATAATGAGTTGATAAAATTGAATAAAGGTTGTCAGCTCCTGCAGCACTTTTTCTTTTTTAAAAAGAATTCGCATCAGAGCTGACAACCTTTAAAAATGTTAAATTTTATTAATTCTTTATAATAATTAAAATAGGTCTCTATATTTGTTACGAAATCATTCGTATTCAATCATAACCAAAATAAAAGTAAAGCCATGAAACAATTTATTGTAAACAACAAGAAGATGCTGGCAGGATTTGCCGGTGCACTCGCCATTGGTATCATTACCATGTCATTCCAGGATTCGCCTGCAGTGCAGCAACAAAAGCTGGGTGTACAGATCTATGAAGACACGACTAAGCCGAAGAAAAAAGTAAACGATGTTGAACTCGACCAGGCCATGAAAGAACTGCAGCTCAGCATGCAGCAATTGGGAGAAGAAATGAAAAACATCGACCTGAGTCAGGTAACCGCTGAAGTGAATAAGGCGCTGAAAGAAGTGGACATGAAAAAGATCATGGAGGAAGTAAACACTTCCCTGAAGGAAGTAGACATGAAGAAGATCATGGAAGAAGTGAATCAATCTTTAAAGGATATCGATAGTAAGAAGATCGCCGAAGAAGTAAACCAGGCTTTAAAAGATATTGATATCAATAAAGAAGTGCAGGAAGCTCTGAAAGAGATCGATATGGAAAAGATCAATGCAGAGATCAGGGAATCTATGAAAGACCTGAAGAAGATCGATAAAGAAGAGTTGAAAAAAGAATTGGAAAAAGTAAAACAGGAATTGGAAAAAACAAAGGAAGAGCTGAAAAAAGCTAAAAAGACTGCCTCCGTTTAATCTATAGTATTGCCAGGAAAAACTAAGCCCCCCAGCAGCATTGTTGGGGGCTTTATTTTCATACAATTGCTTAATAAAATGTAGGGCACATGGTTTGCCTGTCGCCACGTTGTGGGTAAAAACCTTTCTTGACAATGCTGAATTCGCTGGCACCACGATAACCATTGAATTGACTCATTGAAGATAAAGTAGCATCGTAACTGAAGGTGAATTTGATATTATTTATTTCTAATCCTACCATCGGTGCAATGGCGTCACCAAGACGATAATACAGGCCGGCCACCAATTGCTTTTCACCAAATTCAGAAAGATTATAATTGGCATTCAGGCCCAATACCGTTTCGCTTAATTTTGCCTGTAAAGTGAAATAGGCACCAGGGTTTATGATCACGCGGTCGTTTACTTTTAAGATGGCATTTACAAATCCTATATGCCGCATAGAAACTCTTCCTCCATTGGTATTATCATCAAAGAAAGTTTCTTTCGGCCTGTTCACATGCTGGATCGAATAACCGGCATTAATATATACATTCTCCTGAGGAAAATAAGCATAATTCATTCCTGCCTGTACATCCAGGTAACTTACGCTGGTATTAGTTAGCGCAACTGCTGTAAGCGGATTTTCGAAAAATTTGCCATCAAATTGGTCGGGAAATGTAAGTTTGCTTACGTCAATTCTTTTGTTGGTCCAGCCAACATTAAATCCTGCGCTTACCAAACTACTGGCGCCCAATTGTTGGTGATACGCAAGAGAGCCATAAGCTTTTGTACTGCGCAGGCTTCCTCTTCCTGCTATATCACTCAGGATCATTCCCCCAATACCCAACCAACCATTCTCTAATTTATCCCTCATTAATTGTGCATCTCCAAAAACGCTCATGGTTTTATAAGGTACTGTCATTACAGTACTCCACTGATTTCTGTAATTAACGCCAAGCCTGTAATCGGCATCGGGTATAAAACCAGTATTGGCTGGATTATTTGTCAAAGGCGCATTGAAGAATTGAGAAAAATGCAATTTTGTGTCCTGCGCTTTTACAAATCCCAAAAAAGAGCAGCAGCATATTATAAAACATGCTATCTTTTTATAAGATGCTTTACCTGTAATTAATATGTCATTGTTGTTTAACAAAGTTGTCCTTCCTTTTATTTTTAAGTTATCGTAGTAATGTTATATCGCCTGTTTTCCTGAATTTCTTTCCATCGCTGAACTCCACATCTAACGTATAGGCATATACATCCATTGGCTGCACTACACCTTTATATGTTCCGTCCCATCCCTGTTTAACACTTGTGGTAGAGAAAACCATCCGTCCCGACCGGTCATATATTTTCCATATCATTTTCTGGATCCCAAAACCTTCGACTTTAATAATGCCATTATTGTAACTACCTCCCGAGAATCGTCCCGGAGTGAACGCACTCGGCACATCCAGCAATGGTTTTATGATAATGGGCACAAATGCATCAAAGGTATCCACACAATCTGCATCATTGAATGCCTGCAGCACCACGTGGAACGTATCTGTTTTGTTGAATTGATGTATTGGATTTACTTCTGTTGAGGTTTCTCCATCACCAAAATCCCATAAATAACGTGTAGCCCCTACCGATTGGTTGATAAAATTGGTCCTGGTATTTTCTACCGGCGGATTAGGCGTCCATGTAAAACCTGCTGTTGGTATGGGATATACGGTTATGGTGAAATAAGCCGATGTATCTACCTTATTACAGGTGCTGGTATCATAAGCGATCAATCTTACATTGTAGGAGCCCACATTGGTATAAGTATGCACCGGTTCAAAATCCGTTGAGAAAGTACCGTCACCAAGATCCCAAAGCCATGTCATTCCTCCTAAAGAATTATTACGTAACTCCGGAGTATAGGGCACACAGCCACGTGTGCTGGTATTGAATATTGCTTTAACGTTTGGATTGATACGAACATCTTTTGCTACAGAATCCGGTGAATTACAAAATGTGGTATCATCCACTATTAACCGCACGGTATATTTTCCTATGGAAGGGAAGGTATGTATCTGTGGGCCAAAACCGGTTGTTATCCGGGGCGAATTATCACCAAAGTCCCAGGTAAAAGTTTTATTGGTGTAAGTAGGTATTGCGGCCGTAGTCAAATTATCAAACCTGAAACGCAAGCTGGCACAACTATCTAATTTTGTAAAACTAAAATTAGGTATAACCTGGTTATTACCTACTCTCACATCAATGTAAGCCGTATCTGCAATATTACAGGTAGAAGAATCAATAGACACCAGCCTTACCCTGAACCTGCCTGTCTGGTTATAAGTATGCGAAGCAGCATTATTAGGTGCATAAGTGGTATCCGTTTTAAGATAGGTATTATCACCATAGTCCCATATATACATCTTACCCTTGGCAAGCGTATCGGTGAATACCACTTTAATAGGAACACAACCAACCGTATCTACAATACCATTGATAGTTGCCCTCACACTGGCACCTACACCGGCAAAATTCATTTCGATCTTTGCAGCTGCTTCATTACAGTTGTTAGACTTATTGGTTGGCGACCATACTCCCGGTGTTGTTGGGAAAGGGCCTGGATTACCCCCACTGCAGGCGCATAATCCCTGGTAAATAACACCGTTGGCATCAAATCGGCTGGTACCGCCATCCACATGATCACCAAGACCGCCAAACTGGCCAAAGTAAGAACCGAATAACTGGCTGGCGGCATTTTTCTCCAATACAAAGAAATAAAAATCTTTACCATCGGGTACAGTAATTGGTTTACCATTGGTATACAGCAGCTCATTCTTTATGGGCATATTGAAAGTGCCTGCAGACGGATATCCTTTTTCACTGTTAATACCTCCACCCCAACCTGAAACATACACATTCTGGCAGCGATCTACCAGAAATGCGATAGGCGAAAGATTGGGAACTGTTGAATTGGATCCAAAAACAGTAGAGTAAACATAAGCCGAAAGATCGGGCTGTAATTTACTGATGAACTGTTTACCACCGGCATTGCTGTAGGCCGCATTCAATACTTTCCAATCACCGGTTGTGGTGCCCATGATATAAGGGAATCCAAATTTATCGAATTGAATACCGTACACAAGGTCGTTACCTGATGTACCCTGGTAAGTGGTGCGTATGATGCCTGATCCATCAGGTACGATTTCTGTAATGAACCCATCACATTCTCCTCCCTGGTAAGTGGAGGTCATAACGCCAGTTTTATCACCGGGCAGCGTGGTGCTGGTAGTTCCTCCCGCAACATATAAATTTCCAGTGAGGGGATTTATCGACATCACAAAACAGGCATCATCTCCTGTTCCTCCAAAAAAAGTACTGAATAATACCGTGCTTAAATTAGGTGTGAATTTAAGTACAACACCATCCTGCCTGCCACCGCCAAACGCAGGTTGTATGGGCGTTCCTGCCGTAACAGGAAAATCACGTGATTGTGTACACGATGCAAGAAAGATATTACCGGACCCATCCAATATCACTTCGCTTCGGGCATCGTCGCCATAATTTCTTCTTGTAGCATCAGCAACAGGATTTCCATTATCGGCTGCATATTTTGCACGGATATTAACACCGTCATTTGAGGTACCACCAATCCGTATCGCTCCAATGGGTGCAGAACCTGCAGCATTCAATTTAATTACTACAATATCAAAATCACTTGCTGAGCCCGGTTTCAATGGTGTTCCAGGAAAATTATGTGAAGATGATCTTCCTGCAACAATAAGATTGCCTTGTGCATCACAGATCATACTATGTGGCTGCTCGTTGCCATTACCTCCTATATAAGTAGCGTATAAACGCTGGCTGCCATTGGAAGAAAATTTAAAGATGGCAATATCATACCCGGGCAAATTATCTTCAGGGATACCGCCACCGTAAGTGGTTTGATAAGCGCCCGGTGATGTGGGATACCCTGCACCAAATGCTATACCTCCTGCAAAGAAACTGCCATCGGGGCCGGGCGTTGCTGTATAACCCCAGTTATCCTGCGTGCTGCCTGTATAAGAAGCAAATATCAAAGAAGGGTCGATGATCAGTGTTTCGCCGGGAGCATAACGTTGTATCTTAAAACGCACCACGTTATCGGTCACCACATATTTACAATCCACCATTTCTCTTTTACCGGTAATGGTTTGATAACTGTAAGGATACAGTTCTTTTACATCACCTACAGAAGTATGAATAATTAATTCTTTATTTTTTATTTCCAGTTTGCCTGCACCATCATAACGCATGGCAATGGCATCGGGATTACCGCCGGGATGAACGATAAAATCATATTTCAATTTATTATCTGCCGTATAATAACGTACATCAATATTGGGATATACGTTCTTATAGGTCACGGCCTGGTATATCTTACAATTATTTGCCCATTTGCCAGGGTCATTGCCTAAGATATAATTATTATACCCCGCTTCGGTCTTATCAGGTATTGCCTGTATATAATTATTACTGCCTAAAAAATTTACGGTGTAGGCATGTGAACGGATAACAATAGGAGGAATATCTTCTGAAGGAGTAGGCATAGCGTAGCCAGGAGTTTTGCTGCTGATATTCGCTGAAGGAGTTGCTGCTGTACCGTGCTGTGATTCGGAAAGCTTGTCCAGGTCGGCAGGATTATGCAGGTCAACAGTAAACCCTTTCCCTTCCAGATAGAAGGAACCTGTTGTAAAATCGCCGCGGAAGTTGACCTTTTTATCCCACTGCCCTTTATTCTCAATAAACTCCATCTGAGCATTAACGGAAAGGCCAACAAAAATTGTTGAAACTATCGTTAAAAAAAGCTTGTTTATCTTATTCAAAACGTGCTCCTATATTTTTTACAATGTACAGAAATATCATGATACTATCAATCGAAATCGTTGTAACCGGCAATCGTTTTCCAGCAAAAAAAGCGGGTGTGAGGTAATTACGAGATTTTGCTCCAGGCCGTTTTCCCTTTTTGCTGGTAAAGGTAATTTTTAACCGGCAAATTCTCTGCCATACTAATGTCAGGATCATGTTCTAAAATATTTTCAGCGGCAGTTCTTGCAGCTTCAAGAATAGCCTTGTCATGAACGATATCTGCTATCCTGAAGTTCAATATTCCACTCTGCCTGGTGCCTTCAATATCGCCGGGGCCACGGATCTCAAGGTCTTTTTCGGCAATCTTAAAACCATCATTTGTTGCCACCATTATCTTTAACCTTTCACGGGCATCATTTGATATTTTGGGTCCTGTTAATAATATGCAAAAACTTTTTTCAGCCCCTCTTCCCACTCTTCCTCTTAACTGGTGCAGTTGTGATAAACCAAATTTCTCTGCGCTTTCAATAACCATCACTGTGGCATTAGGCACATTCACTCCCACTTCAATCACAGTAGTGCTCACCATGATCTGTGTTTCTCCTTTTACAAAGCGCTGCATGTTAGTTTCCTTCTGCAGGGCATCCATCTTTCCATGCACCATACTGATCCAATATTTGGGTTCAGGAAAAAATGACTTTACTTCTTCATACCCTTTCATCAGGTTCTCGTAATCCAGCTTACTGCTTTCTTCTATTAATGGATAGATGACAAAAGCCTGCCGACCGTTGGCTATCTGTTCCTTAATAAAATCCATTACCATCGGCCGCTTATTTTCAAAACGATGTAGCGTATTGATTGGTTGCCTTCCCGGTGGCAGTTCGTCCATAACACTATAATCAAGATCTCCGTAAGCAGTAAGTGCCAGCGTTCTGGGTATCGGAGTGGCAGTCATCACCAACACATGAGGCGGAATACTATTTTTCTTCCACAATTGTGCCCGTTGGGCCACGCCAAATTTGTGCTGCTCGTCGATAACTGCGAAACCTAAATTCTTAAACAGCACTTTATCTTCTATCACTGCGTGGGTGCCGATCAAAATATTCAAAGAACCATTTTCACAAAGTTGCAATACCTCTTTTCTTTCTTTGGCCTTAGATGAACCCGAAAGCATTTTTACACAAACAGGCATATCTTTCAGTAAAGCGGTGATACCATTATAATGTTGCTGCGCTAATATTTCCGTTGGGGCCATCATCACGCTTTGAAAACCATTGTCTGCGGCAATAAGCATCATCATCAAAGCAACGATCGTCTTTCCACTGCCCACGTCCCCTTGCAAGAGGCGGTTCATCTGTTTGCCGCTGCCTGCATCTTTGCGTATCTCCTTCAACACTCTTTTTTGTGCACCTGTTAATGCAAACGGAAGATAACGGCTATAAAAATCATTGAATTTATCACCCACTTTATCAAACACCAATCCTTTACTGAACCTGTGCCTTGCGCTTTTAATCAACCCCAGCCTTAATTGTGCGAAAAATAATTCTTCAAATTTCAACCGCCGAACCGCATGCTGGTAATGCTTTTCAGATGCAGGGTAATGTATATGCCGGTATGCTTCAAAACGGCTGATGAATTTATATTGTTTGATGATGGATGCCGGTAAATTTTCAGGAATATCCCTTTCCGTGACCAACTGCAGCAATGCATAAGTAAATTTACCCAGCGCCCTGCCATTCAATCCTTTTACTTTTAATTTTTCTGTAGTGGGATAGACAGGCTCTAAAAAACTTTTACCTGTTGCTTTTTCCGGGGTAAACACCTCTACTTCGGGATGTGCGATCTGCGGTTTGTTCATGAAGAAACTCAACTTGCCATATACAAGATACTGCCCACCCACATGCAGGGCTTTTTGTATCCAGTTGATGCCCTGGAACCAAACCAATTCTATTGCTTCACCGCTATCATCCACCAAATGCGCTATCAGCCTTTTACCTCTTTTTTCACCCATGACCTCCATGTCTGTGACCTTTCCGCAAACCTGTGCATATTCTGTGTGATAAGTAAGCGCTGCTATCTTATCTACTTTTGTTTTATCAATATGGCGGAGCGGGAAATAATTGAGCAGGTCGTTAAATGTAAATAGCTGCAGCTCTTTACGCAGCATGTCCCCACGCAAAGTACTTATACCATGAATGTATTCAATAGGGTTATTTAATATGTCGGCAGAAAAACTAATGAGTTCGATTTTTCACAAATATATTTGATATTCACGCAACCCGTATGAACAAAGCCCGGCAACATTACTGTTCCGGGCTTTATCCTAAAAATTCATTGTTATATGCTTTTAATGTATTGCAGGAATTCTGTACTTCTCTGTAAAGCTTTTCTTCGGCCATCTTCTACAACCTTTGCGACTTCATCTATCGTCATGGATCGAATTTTTTCAGGCGACATACCCCATAGAGATGCATATAACCTTCCAAATCCTGCATTGGCGTGATAGAATGCCATCACGGCATCTTTCAACTGCGTAAAGCCATTAATGCCGGTTGTATTGTAAAATGGCAGGTTTTGCTTAGCCTGTTTAGTCTTAAAACGATCCACGAAATCTGCGATCAATGCTGCTGTTGCAACAGGCAAAGTATTTAGTTTTTGTGGTTCGTCTTCCAGGTTTATCCCAATCAATCCACCCACACGCCGGTACCTTTCTTTATAAGTAATCTGGTTAAAACCGCGGCCTAAATATTTATATCCTTCATCTGGTTTGTTGCCGTTTCTATTGCCATACACGTGATCAAAAAACTTTTTATCGTTAGCTTTTAATATATTGATGTCATCATCACTCATGCTTTTTGGAAACCTGTCACTGCCGAATATCTTCCTGATCCTTTCATTGGATGTGTGAGCATAACTTCCCTCCTGTTGCAATTTGAATTCGATCTCTTTACTTACGATTGCAAGCATCGCAGCCTTTGCAAGCGGATTGGTGATCACGCTTTTATTTAATTCCTGCACTATATAATCGAGGTTGGACTTTTGTTTTGGCGATAAAGTGCGTATGTATCCACCTGCCTGGCTATTACCGGCTGCAGGTGTCGTTGCAAATAAAGAGGCTTTCATCACGTTCCATGTATTAGGTCCTAAAACACCATCCTGCGACAGGCCTTTTGCTTTTTGCCATTTGCGCAATGCATCAGCAAAAGCTTCTTCGCCCAAACTTACATTCGATAAACCTGAATAAGGCAGCAAAAGATCATTGATCGTATCGATATAAGTTTGCCAGCCCAATTGCGCCACGTAATACCGGTTAGCCTTAACCGCTTTATCTATGTCTTGCACCGGCTGGCTTTTTGGAGTCGCTGTGGTCGCATTCCCCATACCTTGTTTTACACCTTGCATAATACTATTCCAGAAACCATTACTCAATACACTGCCCTGGGGTGACGAAGCGGTGGCTTTTCCCCCTGTGAGCATGTTCGCCCAAATTTTTACAACGCTGCCGGTTGGTGTATAAAATTTATTATTGGAGTACGTATGGTTTTGCGTGGTTGATCCCGCCTGGCTTTGCAGTGGCGCTATCACTTTTCCTGTACCATCTCTTTTTGCTTTTTCCTTGCTTGTTTCGGGAACGATAGCTGCAATATGACCTGTGCCCGGCCTTTTAATACTGGCAAATACCACGTTACCTGCATTGGCAATATTTTGCGCATTGGCATAATCTCCGTTAGCGGGTGTAATATCATGCCAGCCAAAATACGATCCGTATTTTTCAAACCATTGATATAATCCATTGGCAGATAATTCGGTGATATGATCCTGAGGCTTTTTGTTTATATCATCCTGTGACGGAGGGAATTTTATCCAGAAATAATGCGGCAGGTACACACCGGCAAGGCATGCGTAATCGTACGCAAAGATATTACACCATGTAGCAGCATTGCCTTTATAGTTGGGGCCGAGATATCTTTTATGTTTTTTATTGCCTACATCAAGCCATGATACGATGCTCGTTAAAAATACCGGATCCGCAACTACCGCATTTCTTTCGGGCGCCATATTTTCATTTAACCGGTACGATCTTTTTTCACTCGTATCCCGGCGCACCGTGTTAGGTTTTTTATCGCGGTGGTGCACTTCATATGGATTGCCGGGGTTCAAAAAAACTTCCCTTTCAAACGGAACAATACTTTCCTGTAAAGCACCAACTTCTCTTAATAACAGATCTCTTTCCATAATAATTTAAATTAGTGTTATACAATTGCTGTTGCTTTTTCTTCTAATGAGCTGTAGGCATTGCGATAACCTTCCACAAATCCTTCCACATCATCCAGCCACAGGTCGAGAGAACCGCCGGTTGAGACTGTAGAGAAACGGGTAAGATCAGCCGTTTCAATATCAGTAAGTAATCGATAGCTGTAAGAAGCACAGTTATCATGAATGATAAAACGGTTGGTCTCATTAAGCGTAACCGGTTTTTTTGCAACCAGTATATCGTAGGCCGCGGGAATAAACTCTTCCGGCCTTTCGTATTGGTCGGGTATACCAATTTCTTTACGAAGATTATTGACGAGGCATAATGTAGCATGCACCGTGGCAATACCCAAAAAAGTATTCTCCTGGTTCCTGCCGTACTGGAAAGGTTCAAACTGCTGCTTCAGTACGTTCATCGTATCACGTATCGAAGTTTGTGTGGCTACCGATGAACGGGTTTGTCCTGCACTATTAATGGCCACTGCCAGTTGTTTTGTTTTATAATATTCCAGCATATAATCGATCAGCCTGTTAAAGGTTTGCATGAAGCCGTTATTATGCTCGCTTTCAATACCCAGGTTATTCTCTATACTAACACCCAATACGCGCTGGTAAGTACATATGCGGTCACGTATATTCGAACCGATGCCGATACGGTGCAGGCTGCAGATCATATCCATCAGTGCCGAGTAAGTATTCTCATTACCATTCTTATCTTTCCTGCTACCTGAGATAGTATACTTACCACGGTAATTGTAATCATCCATCAACACACCTAATATTTTAAAGATGCCCATTCTTTCATAATAATACAGCCATATCACTGCGCCTACAGTGAGGCTGTTGGTGGCAAAAGAAAAATCGATATCAAGCGGATTGCCATTCCTGTCTTTAAATGGAGGTGTAATAGATTGCAGGCGGCTGTAATAAAATTTAGGTAACAGGAATTCTTTCCAGCACATTGGGATCCTAAGCTTAGAATTCCACGTGGACAAGTTGTCGCGGCCGCTTCTATAGTGTCACCTAAATACTAGTGACTCCAGCGTAACTGGACTGGCCACAGTTAGGCCGCAAATGTAATCACACTGGCTCACCTTCGG
>JADMIO011564977.1_pt1 | contig 68516 bp, 63 predicted proteins | sample 8958161 | NCBI WGS metagenome assembly JADMIO01 (sample SAMN16585339, study PRJNA669376) | soil metagenome | isolation source: Crop rotation soil | place: USA: Cullars Rotation, Alabama | collected 2011 | reverse complement strand
CGCGACAACTTGTCCACGTGGAATTCTAAGCTTAGGATCCCAATGTGCTGGAAAGGATCTGTACGCCTGCGGCGTCGTGCTCTATGAGCTTCTGACCGGCGAGCGGCCGGCGGGCACCGATGTCCCGAGCGATCTCAAACCCGGAACGCCGAAGTTTCTCGATGATGTCTTCCGCCGCTCGTACGCGCGGCTGGAGAAGCGATTCGCGTCGGCGGATGAGTTCATGGCAGAACTGGGGGGCAGCAAAACGGCGCTGCCGCTGGAGTCCGGGCCCATCGTGCAGATCACACACGCGGCCGTGGGCATGCAGCGCTGCCCCTCCTGCCGCAAGGACGTCGATGCGCTCGACCAGTTCTGCATGCATTGCGGCGTGCAACTGGTCGCGACCGTCCGCCGCTGCCCCAAGTGTGGCGCGTTCCCCGACGGCACCGATCATTACTGCATCTTCTGCGGCGAGACGCTTTCGCCGCCGAGCAATCAACTGACGACGGCTTAGCACCGCGATGTGGAGCGCTCTGGTCACCATCCTCCTGTTCGGCATCGTGATCCTGATCACGGCGATGGTCTTCGTCGGGTGGATCACGTTCGCGGTGGTTCGCGTCGTCGTGCACGGGATCGCGTCGCTCTTCGGCGGCGGATGTAAACAACGGGCGTATCAGCAGCCGATGCGGATTTCCGCCGGCCGAACGTCACGCTGCCAGACGCGCGGCTGCATGGCGAGCAATCCGGTCAATGCGCGCTTCTGCCGGCGATGCGGCCAGGGGCTGCCGGCGGCGCACCGCGTTCAGGTCAGGCGGGCAGCGGTGTGGTGATGAATCCGCCGGCACAGGCACATCCAGTCGCGCCCAGCGAGCCGGATCATCTCGCGTCGGCGGTGATGCGATCGCTGGGACGGTCGTGCTTCAACCTTTTCTCACTTTCGCCGCTTCGCGCCGCCGTGCTCGCCTTGTTCACGATCGGCATTGGCCCGTTCTTCCGATTGAGCAAGCAGTTTCGCGATGTGATGACGTTCGAGCGGCAGCAGCTGGCGTATCTGACCGAATGGCTGCGCACGCGCGGCGGCGGACAGGAAGCGGCGGCGCTCGCGGATATGACCAAAACGCTCGATCAGCGCGAAGGAACGCGCGCCATCGGGTGGTGCCTCATCCTCGTTGGCTGCATGGGCATGTTCGCCATGCTCCAGGACCGCTTCAGCGTCGATTCGATCCTCAACGCGACGTACCGCTTTCAGCAGATCAGGCGAGACACGCATGATCATCGCTTCGGCATCGCGTTTTCGATCTGGAACGTCTCGCTGATCCTCGCTTACTTCACGCATTGGATACAGGTCCGCGCGCAAACGCGCGACATCGAGCGCTGGGTGAGCAAGTTCAACGTCATCGCCCAGCGCGAAGGCGTCGAGCCCGTCGTCCTTCCCCCGCCGGGACGCGCGACCAATATCTGGTGGATCATCGTTGGCGTGCTCTTTGCAATGTCGGGCTCGTATTGGGCGGTACCGATGGTGCTGGCGGCGGCGACGCAACGCCGATATATCAACGCGACCGGCCAGCATCTGCGCGGGCTGCTGATCGGGCGGATGCGGACGATGTTGCTGAACCGCCGTCCTGCCGTTGCCGTGCCTAATTATGTGCTGCACGGGCGGCGATGCGAGAACGCGCTCTGCCAGGCGACGCTGCCGGCGGGCGCACAATTCTGCCCGCGCTGCGGATCGACCGTGGCGCAGGCCAGGGTGGCTTGAGATGCGACAAGTCTACATCGATTTCGCTTACGTCGGCTGGGCATGGGCCGTGCTCGTGCTAGGCGCGCTGTCAATCTATTTCAAGCTCAAGGCGAAGCGATCGTGAGCGGCGATCCATTCAAGCATCAGCAGATCGAGCGGCGGTTCATCGAGCACGTCGAACGCCTCATCGCCGACCAGCGCCTGCGCATCCTGACCACGCGCGGCATGAAGCCGATCGACAAGAAGCAGGCGATCGTCGCGCGCGGCGATGACAGCGTCGAGCTGAAACGCCTGATGGCCGCGATGGGTCGGCCGGATCGAGAGCTGCAGCGGCAGATGCCGATCGGGCGGACGATCGACATTGACGTGTGGCAGAAAAAGTGGTGGTTCTTCAGCAAGACGCTCGGGCGGCTGCGCGTCGAGGCGATGTCGCCGGTGGAATCACTCGTCGCCGGCGATCCGGCGCGGGCGATGAATCGAGCGGATGTGGAGCGGGCGATCAATCAGCAGGTGGAAGATCGCAGCGCGCCGACGACGGTCGTGCTGCTCTCGACCAGCGGCTTCACATCCGATGCCCGCGAGCTTGTCCATCGCGCCAGCAATTGCACGCTGGTGCTGATCGAGCCTAATGATGCCGGCGGGTTCGCCGTTCATGCATCGGCCGACGCGGGCGAACTGAAGGATTTGCTCAATCCCGAGGCTGAGGACGAGCAGCGCGAGCGCATCCGCAACGCGATCGATTCGCAGCAGATGGACCTCACCGCGAGCGGCTTGGCCAGCGATCGCATCGCGGCAAAAACCCAGCTTTCAACACAACTGGTCGAAAGCGAGTTAAGATCGTACGCGCGAGAGCACCCCGGCCTGGCGGCGAAGATGCTCGACGGGCGGGTGGTGCTCTATCGCGAAAGTTCGGCCGTCGCCAACGCGGCGTCGGCCGGAGGATTGAATATGCCCATGATCGACAAGCTCAGGTCGTTGTTCGCCCGGCGGGGGGAGACGGAGAAGAAGATCGCGTTTCTCTCCGAGCGTCGGGCGGCACTGGGGCAGCAGCGCGATCGCGCGTATGAGGAGATCGGCTCGCTGGAGGCCAAGGATCTCGATCTTCGCGAGCAGTTCAAGAACGCGGGCGCGGAGTTGAGCAAACGCCGCATCACGTCGCAACTCCTTCAGCTTCGCAAGGACATGGAGCGGCGGCAGCAATTGCTCAACGTGCTCAATCAGCAGATCAACGTCGTCAGCACGCACTTGCACAACCTCGAGCTGGTGCAGCAGGGGCAGACGGCGAAATTGCCCGACAGCGAGGAGATGGCCAGCGACGCGGCGGCGGCGGAAGAGATGCTCGCGACGCTGCAGGAGAGCGGCGAGATGGCCGACACCGTCGGCAGCGTCGCCACCATGAGCATGAGCGCTGAGGAGCAGGCGTTATACGAAGAACTCGAGCGCGGCACCGGTGCGACAGGCGCTGACACGATCAAAGAGCCGATGAAAGGATCAGGCATCGCCGGCGCGAGCGAAACGCCCGCGGGACAGCGTATTATGCCGCCGATTAATCCGGTGGGTGAGCGCGCGAAGGAAAGAAAGAAGTCTGAGCCCGAAGCGGGATGAGAGTTTGTCATCCTGAGGTACTCCGAAGGATCTGGCCGTGGCAGCCAGATGCTTCGGAGTACCTCAGCATGACATTACGACGAGGATCAGGTTCTCCGGCATGGCATTGATCGACAAAATCTTCGGCCGCAAGAAGACGCTCAGCGAGTTGAATCGCCAGGAACTGCGCCGCGAGGAGATTTTGCTGACCAAGCAGCGCGATCGGCTGTTCAAGAAGATCGGTGACATCGCCACCCATAAGCAGAAGATCTTCCAGCAGGGCGCGCAGCAGAAATCGCCCGAGCTGCGAAAGGCACTCGCGCAGGATTTCGAGCTGAAGACGCAGGAACAGCTCATGGCCGCGCGGGAGCTGAACCTGCGCAGCAAAGAGCTTCTCACCGTCAGCCGCCTGCGGATGGTGAAGGAGAACAACGAGAAGGGCCGCGCGCTCGGACGATTGAATCTCACCGACAAAGACGTCGCCAAGATCTCCGGCTGGATCGAGGACGATTCGGTCTCGCAGGACATGTACAACGAGCGGCTCAACATGCTGCTCGAACTCGGCGCCGAAGCCGACAAAGACTCGCTGGGCAAAACGGAGCTCACCAGCAGCGGCAATGAGCTGATGGCCATCTGGAACCAGATGGACAAGGGGGCCGTCAAGGAAGAGCAGGCGTTCGAGCAGGCGGACCAGGCGGTTCGCCGGCGGAATGCTCCGATGGATAAGGAACTTTAGACCAGGGAAGGTAGCGTCTTGTCATGCTGAGGTACTCCGAAGCATCTGGCCTTGGACACGAACGACGCAGATGCTTCGGAGTACCTCAGCATGACGTCGTCCGCGCCTGTCTGCTGATCTGCTTAGTCGCGGCCGGCGCACGCGGAGCCACCGCCACCATCTCCACGGTTCATCGCGATCGCGTTCCGCACACCGACAGGAACGGACACCGCCTCGACAAGTACGATCCCAAGCGATCGTTCTTCCCCATCGGCATCTGGGGCATGGTGCTGCCCGATGGGCCAGAAGGGAAGTACATCGCGTGGACGGAGTTGGCCAAGGCGAACTTCAACACGGTCTGGCCGACGACGCATGACGATCGCGATCTTTCGCTGGCGCAGGAGGCGGGGCTGCAACTGGTGATCATGGGGAAGATCAGCGACGACGTGCTGGCGAAGGTGAAGGATCATCCCAACCTGCTGGGAAACATGTGGACTGATGAGCCGACGGCCCGGCTTGGCTCGGTTGACATGGACGCGCTGTTTCGGGAGTTCGAGGCGTACAAGAAGAAGCTGAATGCCGCCGCGCCGGGGCTGCCGATCTTCGTCAACGATCCGCCGTCGGTCACGCCGCCGCATCGCGACTGGTTCATCAAGTGGAACAGCGCGGGCGATGTGACGTGTCAGGACATTTATCCCCTGATCGATCGCAAAGCGCGCACGCGCACGCTGGGCGCCGATCCCGATGGAATGCCGCAAGTCGTGGCACTGGCGAATGAGATCAATAAGGGCGCCAAGCCGGTCTGGACGATCGTGGATGCGTTTCAGCATCCGCACGATCGCGAGTGGCCGTACCGGTTTCCCACGCCAATGCAGATGCGGGCGCAGGTCTACGCGGCGATCGTGAGCGGGGCGACGGGGATCGCGTATTTCACGTTCGATTCCTGGCCGATGCGCAGTGCGGGGATCGTCGCGATCTCGCCGGATCCTCGGCCGAGCTATCGCGACGGCGCGCCGGCGTGGACGAACGCGTCGCCGCTGCTGCTCGTGCAGGCCAAGGCGCTGTGGGAGACGACCAAGCAGATCAACGGCGAGATCAAGGAACTGACGCCTGCGCTGCTCTCGCCGACGGTCGGCGATCAGCTCAAATATTCGGTCGAGGTGCAAGGCGAATCGGTGACGCCGTCGCCGCTAAGATGCATGCTCAAGCCGCACCCGGCGGGTGGGTATGTCCTGATGGCGGTGAACGTGGATGATGCCGTACTGGAAGCGACGGTGTCGATCCCGACGCCCATCCGGTCGATCGAAGTGATGTACGAAAATCGCACTGCGCCGACCTTGGAAGGAAGCAAGTTCAGCGATCATTTTGAGCCGTTCGATGTGCACGTTTACCGAATCAAGCCGCCGCAGGGCGCCGCGGCAGTCGGGCCGAAGTGAAAATGAACCTGCATCGCAACAACGCGGCGGAGTGGGTGATGTACGCGGTGCTGCTGCCGCTCGTACCCCTGGTCTGGACGTGGCAGCGCCTGCGCCGGAGGTGATCAATGGGCCTGTTCAAAAGCAAAGACGAGCGTCGCATTGAGCGGGAGATGAAGATCAAGGGCGGAATGCGCTCGATCGAGCGCTCGATCCGCCAGCAGGAAAAATTCGCCGAGGACTTCATCCGCAACGCTCGGCACGCCAGGCAGATCGGCGATGAGGGGCAGTATCAGTTCATCCGATCCGCGCTGAAGAAGACCGCGACCGTGAAGAAGATGCTCGAGCGCCAATTGCTCGCGATTAAGAACGCCATGCTCATCTCGCAGCAGGCGCAGGCCAGCCAGCAGTTCGCCGAATCGATGAACGTGATGGCCCAGCAGATCGGGCAGATCTTCGGCGAGATGGATTTGACGCAGACGCAGGCGCAGTGGGAAAAGGCCGTCGCGCAGGCGGGATCGATGGAAGAGCGGATGGAGATTTTTCTCGATTCAATGGAAGACTCCGCGCGCTCGGGCGCGCCCACGACGAATCAGGAGATCGTCACCGATCAGGAGATCGATCGGATGATCCAGGCGGAAGTGCTGGCGAGTGAGAAGGCGGAGCTGGGGAAGCTCGATGAGTTGGAGAGCGAGATCGCGAAGGAGCTGGGGGCGACGAAGCAGAAGGATTAGTTGTGCGCCAACGAAAGCCCGGCCCTTTGGGCCGGGCTTTGAGCTTCGCGATTCGCGATCAATCGAGAATATCCAACGTCGAAAAGTGCCCGTTTTCCAGGAATTCCAGCGATGCTCCGCCGCCGGTGGAGACGTGGCTGACTTTGTCGCTCAGTCCCATCTGCTCGATCGCCGCCGCGCTGTCGCCGCCGCCGATGATGGTGGTCGCGCCGTTGGCGGTGACGTCGGCAACCGCTTGCGCGATGGCGCGGGTTCCTTCTGCGAACGGCTTTTTCTCGAAGACACCCATCGGTCCGTTCCAGATGATTGTCTTCGCTTTCGCGATTTCGGATTTGTAAAGATCGCGCGTCCTGGGACCGATGTCAAAACCTTCCATGTCCGCGGGGATGTTTCCTTCGATCACTTTGGTCTGCGCATCGTCCGTCATCTTGTCTGAGATGACGTTGTCGATCGGAAGCTTGATCTTCGCAGACGCGCGACGCAGTAGCGTCGCGGCTAGATCGATCTTGTCGCGCTCGACCAGAGACTTTCCGACCTCCTTTCCCTGCGCGAGGAAGAAGGTGTACGCCATCGCGCCACCGATCAGCAGCGTGTCGGCTTTTTCCAGCAGCTTCTCGATGACGTTAATCTTGTCCGAGACTTTCGCGCCGCCCAGGATGGCGACGAAGGGGCGTTTGGGATTGCTGATCGCTTCGCCCAGGAATTTCAGCTCCTTCTGGATGAGGAATCCGATCACACGCGGCTTGCCCTGCATGAGCTGCGGGACGCCGAACGTGCTGGCGTGCTCGCGGTGGGCGGTGCCGAAGGCGTCGTTGACGTAGACATCGCCCACCTTGGCGAGCTGCTGCGCGAAGTTGGGATCGTTCTTCTCCTCGCCTTTGTGAAAGCGCAGGTTTTCCAGCAGCAGCACGTCTCCATCGCGCAGCTCATTGGCCATCTTCTCGACCGCCGGGCCGATGCTGTCATCGGCGAAGCGCACGCGCGAATGCGTGTCGGCCAGCTTCTCATCGGGACTGCGCATGATGTGCAGATCGGCGACGTTTCGCCCTTCGCCATGAGGATGCGGCACCGCTTGGCACTCGTTCACCAGCTCATTCAAGCGTTTAGCGACCGGCCGGAGCGAATACTTCGGCTCCGGCCCGCCCTTGGGCCGGCCCAGGTGCGACATGAGGATGACGCGCCCGCCGCGTTCGATGACGGATTTGATCGTGGGCATGGCCTGCACGATCCGGCGGTCGTCGGTGATCGTCTCCCCGTCAAGCGGGACGTTGAAATCCACCCGCATCAGCACGCGTTTGCCCTTCACATCGATGTCCGCAACGGTTTTCTTCGCCATGTTCATTCTCCAGGTGCGATTGCGGAGCCTAGGCGGCGCGTTCGCCAAGTCAAGATTGACAACGCCTATGCTTTGTCGAGAACTACCATGATGCAAGCCCTGCTCGACAAGCTGAAGTTTGATTCCAACGGGCTCGTCCCGATCATCATCCAGGATGCGCACAACGGCGAAGTGCTGGTGATGGCCTATACCAATCGCGAGGCGCTGGAGAAGACGATCGCGACGGGAAAGGTGCATACCTACAGCCGCAGCCGCGGGCGCGTCGCGCTCAAGGGGGAGAGCAGCGGGCATTTTCAGCATGTGAAGCAGGTGCGAACCGATTGCGACCGCGACGCGGTGCTGATCAAGGTCGATCAGGTCGGCGGCGCGTGTCACGAGGGGTATCGAAGCTGTTTCTTTCGCCAATTCGAAAACGGCGCGGCCGACTGGAAGATCGTCGAGGGCAAAGTCTTCGATCCCGATGCGGTCTACAAGAAATGAGCGACCGCATCGGGGATCTCTCGGGCGATGACAACGGGCCGGCGATCGCGCGATGGCTTGCGGGGTTCTATGCCGCGCTGATTCTGCTCGGCGCGGTCGCCCTGCGCCTCCCGGGCGCGACGATTAAAGGGAATGAGTTCAGCCTCGAACGCGCGGTCTTCACATCCGTGAATGCGGCGACGCTGACGGGGTTTCAGCAGAGTGTCGCGGTCGATCAATACGCGCGGATGGGGCAGTGGACGATCCTGCTGCTGATGAGCGGCGGGACGGTCCTCACATTGATCATCGGCGGGATCGCCTTGAGCCGGCTGCTTCGTCTGCCATATGACGCGGGGACGATCATCCGCGGGACGCTCTTCAGCGTCATCTTCGCGCTGTCAATCGGCTCGTCGCTGCTGCTCGAGCGCGCGCGCACGCTGTTTCCCTCGATCTTCCAGGCCGCCAGCGCGTTCGGGAATTCTGGCCACTCGCTCGGCCCGCTGCCGGCGGCGACGGATTGGCGGGCGCACGCGGCGCTGATGCCGCTGGCTTGGATCGGGGGGTTGGGCATTCCCGTCATCCTCGAACTGGCCGACAGCATTTTCAAACGCCAACCCCTGTCGAAGCACACGCGCGTCGTGCTGTCGCTGATGGCGGCGATGTACCTGATCGGCGTGCTGCTGCTCAGCCCCTGGGGCATGCGCGGCGAAGACGGATCGCTTGACCTGGCCGGGACGCTCGCGAGCGGATCGGTCTTCTCGATCAACAGCCGCACCTGTGGCCTGCCGCTCGCGTCGCCGTCATCGCTCTCACGCGTGTCGCAGTGGCTGCTGATGGTCTTCATGATGATCGGCGCCGCCCCGGCGGGCAGTGGCGGGGGGATGAAGGTGACCGCGCTCTACCACGCCTGGCAGGAAAAACGCCGCGCTCTGCGACGCGAGCCCGGCCTGCGAATCAACGGCATCGCCGGCGCGTGGATGATCATCTACCTCGCGATGCTGCTCGCGACCTTCCTCGGCCTGCTGGCGAGCATGCCCGAGACGTCCGCCGACCGATTGGCACTGCTGGCGAGCAGCGCCGTGGGAAATGTGGGGCTCTCGAACGAGCCGCTCTCTGTCACCGGCCCCGGTCTGCTGACGCTGGTGATCGCGATGATCGCCGGCCGGGCGGCGCCGCTCATGCTCCTCTGGTGGGCGGCGGCGACGACGCAGGACGCGGAGGTCGGCGTCTAGGCCGGGTCGTTCTCGATCGCCATCACCTTCTTGACGCGATCCGTATGCCGCCCATCCGCCCATGGTGTAGTGACGAAGATCTGCACGATGTTCCGAATCTGATCTTCGCTCAGCAGATCGGTGCCGAGGCACAGCACGTTGCAGTGGGCTTTCTCCCGTGCGGTTCGCGCGGTGACTTCATCATGCACCAGCGCCGCGCGCACGCCGCGCACCTTATTCGCCGCCATGCACATCCCGATCCCCGTCCCGTCCATCAGGATGCCGATCTCGTTGGTTCCGCGCGAGACTGTTCGAGCGGCGGGCACGCCGAAATCGGGATAGTCGCAGCTTGCCGCCGAATCGCAGCCGAAATCCTCGAGCTCGTGCCCGGCCTTCTTCAGTACCGGCAGCAATCGGCGCTTGGCCTCGAAGCTGCGATGATCGCACGCGATCGCGATCTTCATGCCTGCACCGTGTCCAGTCGCTTTCCAACCAGCTGCTGTATCTGCTCGGCGACTTGCTGATAGAGCGAGAGATCTCCGCCGATCGGATCGTCGATATCGCCCTCGGGATCGAGCGTGGTGGTCTTGTCCGCCGCCGACGGAACGAGCGCCGTGACGGCGGCGGCGTGGCTGCGACTCATCGTGAAAATGTGATCCGCCTGATGAATCAGCTCGACGGTCAGCGGGCGGGATCGATGCTTCGTCAGGTCCGCTCCCAGCGATTTCACCGCCTCAACCGCCTGCGGCGTCGCGCGCGAGCCGGGCATCGCAAACGCCCCGGCCGACACGATGCTAACCCCTTTCTTCTCCAGGTCATCCTGCGAGACGCCCATGCGCTTGGCCAGCTCGGCGCGGGCGATCGATTCGGCCATGGGCGAGCGGCAGGTGTTGCCGCTGCAAACGAACAGGATGGTTGTGCGCAAAAGCCGCTCGATGATCCGCTCGTCATACACGCCGCTGCGGACGATGTCGAATCCGTCCGGCCTCACCTTCAGAATCGTCGAAGGTTTGGAGTATCGCGTCGGCCCGGCGTCGAGAATCAGATCAGCTTTTCCGTCCATCTCATTGGCGATCACGTCGATCGAGCCCTGCGGCGATGAGCCGGCGAAGGTGATCACCACCGGCTGCTCCATGCGCGAAAGTACATCCGATGCGACGATGTGATCGGGGCAGCGCAGCGTGATCGTGCCGTCGGCGTAAAGGTCCGACTCGGCGATTTTCAGACTTTTGGCGACTTCGCTTCGGCGTTCGGCAGGCACATCGAAGATCAGCGCCACCGGCCCGGGCCAGAGCTTCTTCATCAGCCGCAGGCCGATTTCGCTCGTCTGGCCGATGTACCGCATCGCCTGCTCGCGCCGGGCGAGGTGGATGGTGAAGGGCTTGCCCGCGCCGGGCCCGCGGATCGCTTTCAGCCGGGCGATCGCCTTATCATTGCCCAGCGCGCCGGCGGCGCCGTAGACAGTTTCGGTCGGCAGAATGATCACGCCGCCCTCGCGAATCAGCGCGACGGCATGCTCGATCTGCTGCTCGTAATCGCCACTATCGAAGATGGAAACAACCGGGACACTCATCGTCGTCATGATCGATTATCCGGGTGCTGAAACGACAGTGTCAAGTTAGGTCAAAAGACGCACGATGCACGAGCAAAGTATCACCATGCCCCGGGCGCTGCTGTTCGACATGGACGGCACGCTCACGCAGCCTTACTTCGATTTCGAGGCCATCCGCCGCGAGATCGGCGTCGATGGGCCGATCTTGGAAGCGCTGGCGAAGATGTCGAGCGAGCAGCGCACGGCGGCGGAGCTGATTTTGCATCGGCACGAAGAGCAGGCGGCGGCGGAATCGGCGCTGAATCACGGCTGCGACCGCCTGATCGACTGGATTCGTCAGCGAAAACTCCGCACGGCACTGATCACGCGCAACCGGCGTATCAACGTCGAGACCGTCCTGCGGCGGCATGGGTTGGAATTCGACGTCTTGATCACCCGCGAGGACGGTCAGTTCAAGCCGAGTCCCGAGCCGCTTCATCTGGCGTGCCAAAAGCTCGGCGTTAAGGAGTCCGAAGCTTGGATGATCGGCGACGCCGTATACGATGTACTCGCCGGGCAGGCGGCCGGCGCGAAAACCGTCTGGATCAGCCACGGCCAGCCGCGAACCTTCGAGCCGGAGCCCTGGCGGACGGCGGCGGACCTGGGCGAACTACTGAATCTGCTTTGTGGGTGTCATACCTCGTAGGCAAGGAGCGCCATGCGACCTTCCGTCATGACCTGGATCATCCTGTTGTTGACCTTCGGCTGCGCGCACGCGGAACCGCCCACCAGCAATGTCGCGCTCTCGCAAGCTTCGGAAATTGATCAGATTCTTGACGCGTTGGACGCGCGCGGGAAATCGATGAAGGATTTCACCGCCAACGTCACGCTGGCGGACACCGATTCCGCCACCGGCACCGATTCAAAGCTGTCCGGAAAGATCTTGATGCAACGGCTGGCAGCTGACGATGCGCGTTTGCGCGTCTTCTTCGATCGCAAGGACGCCAACGGCAAGGCGTCAGAAGAAAAACAGGAATACATGCTCGCCAAGGGGACGCTGATCGATCGCGATTACCAGAAGAAGCTCGAAGTCCAGCGGCAGGTCCTCAAGCCGGGGCAGAAGATGGATCTGTTAAAACTCGGCGAGGGCCCGTTCCCGCTGCCGCTCGGGCAGGACAAGGCGAAGGTCCACGCGATGTTCGAGGTGAAGAAGGTCGATCCCGCCAAGGACGATCCGCCCGGCACGATTCATGTCCAGCTCAAGCCCAAGCCCGATACGCAGTTCGCCAGCAAGTTCGCCACGATCGATTTCTGGGTCGATCCGGCGACTCAGATGCCGGTGCACATCGTCACCGAAGACCCCAACGGCACCACGACCAAGACGACAGAGCTGAAGGACGTCAAGATCAACGGCGGGCTGGGCGATGATGATTTCAAGCTGCCGGCGATCGACGAGCATGACTGGCAGATCCGCCAACAGGCTTATGAGGATTGACCGTTCTTCCGCCGCTTGATGTAGCGAATGAGCAGCACCACCAGCGCGAGAAGACATAGCCCCTTCCAAGCCAGGAGCCACCAGGGTCGCCACCAGGCGCCCGTGGTGGCTTCGACGATGTCCGATCCGCCGAAGATCGCGAAGACGAGAGCGCCAAGGCGGGCCTCTTTGGCGGCGACGCCCGCCAGGCGGAAGGATGCGACCAACAGCGCAATCCCGGTGACGATCCAGAACCCCGCTTCGATACGGTTTGAGAGGACGAACGTCGGATCGAGCTGGTTCATGCCTGCACAGGCGCGGGCGGCGCGACCGGCGTCGTCGCGGGCATCCGCTTCCCGTCCGCCTGCCACAGGCATGCGAAGTGCTGCCGCGGCTTCGGCGGGATGAACATCCGCAGCATCGTTCGGACTACCGGCCGGCCGATCAGCGTGCCGAGCCACATCCAGATCGCTTCCCACAGCGCGTAAGACAGGGCGATGCGGATCGTCCAGCGTCGGATCGGATCGAACTCCTCGTTGACGATGAAGACAACGATCATGAACGTCGCGACCGCAAACGGCAGCAGGGCGGCGTAGAGATACCGGCGTTTTTTCCAGTGCCAGAGAAAGACCACCATCAGTCCGCCGGTCACAAGCCCGAGCGCCGCGCCGCCCAGCGGGATCATGATCCGCTCGACGTGCGTGTCGCGCTGCCGATTGCGATAGCCAAACGGCGACGTGTCGTCGTCAGCGGGCGGATCGAGCGTGTAGGCCATCTTCCAGTTGTTGATCGTCGGCCGCGTCGTTCCCTTGGCGACGACCTGGTAATTCATCCCGCCGCCCGGCATCTGCACCTGCTTCCACTCCGCCTCGCGGCCATCGAGCGTCATCAGTTTGCGATAGCTGAAGGTCTCGACATGCGCGACGGTGATCGCGCCGAGTCCCATGCAGATGAAAAAGATCGCCGTGAGGATGATCAGGATCCAGAAGATCAGCAGGATTGTCGCGAGGCGCCGAAGCCACGGTGAGATGGCGGTGATGCCGGTGCCCGCGGGATGGAACCTGCCGCACTCGGGGCAGCGGCAGACGAAGATGCCGAGGTTCTCGTCCCGCCGAACGGGCTGGCTGTGCAGGTTGTACCCGCACTCGACACAGAAGACGTCCACCTCGAGCATCGCGACGCGCTCGGCGGGCTTCAACTCCGGCAGCGGTTCCATCTGCGTCGTATTCGACATGAGGTTGCGATTATTCAGGTCTTTGCGTGCTGCCGCCGCGGCTTGGGCTTGCGCGGATTGAGCGCCCGCTCCAGGTTGCGCATCGCCTGCTTGAGACGCTGATCGTTCTCGACCAGCGCGATCCGCACCCATCCTTCGCCGTTCTCACCAAACGCCCGCCCCGGCGCCAGCGCCACCTCGGCCTCGTCCATCATCCGCAGACAGAAGTCGATCGTGCCTTCGGTAGGCTTGAAATGCGCCGAATTGATCTTCGCCCAGACGAACATCGACGCGCGCGGCCGATCGTAGCTCCAGCCGAGTTTATCCAGGCCCGCGCAGACCACGTCGCGCCGCTCCTGGTAAATCTTGCTCTGCTCGTCGGGCGTCTGCTTGCACTCGCGCATCGCGATCACGCTGGCGATCTGGATTGGCGCGAACATGCCGTAGTCGTAATACCCCTTGATCGTCGCCAGCGCCTTGATCATCTCCCGGTTGCCGCAGCAGAACCCCACGCGCCAGCCGGCCATGTTGTAGCTCTTCGACATCGTCGTGAACTCGACGCCCAGTTCTTTCGAGCCGTCAGCCGAGAGAAAGGACGGCGCTTTGTAACCGTCGAAGCAGATTTCGCCGTACGCGAAATCGGAGATGATCATGATCCCGCGCCGCCGGCACATCGTGATCGCGCGATCCCAGAACGCCGGCTCGATCGTCATCGACGTCGGATTGTGCGGGTAGTTGAGGATCAGCAGCTTGGGCTGCGGATAGAGTCCGTCGATCGTCCGCTCGATGCGGTCGAGGAACGCCTGATCGTTCCCCAGCGGCACGCGAATCACATTCGCGCCCGCCATCGCGACGGCATACACATGAATCGGAAACGCTGGATCGCCGACGACCGCCGTATCGCCCGGTCCGAGCATCGCCAGACAGAGATGGCTGAACCCCTCTTTGCTGCCGATCGTGGCGATCACTTCATTGTCCGGATCGAGTTCGACGCCGTATTTCTGCCGGTATTTTCGCGCGATTTCCTTTCGCAATCCCGCGATCCCGTTGCTCACGCTGTAGCGATGGTTCCGCGGATCGATCGATGCCTCGGCCAGCTTCTTGATGACGCAGTCCGGCGTCGGATCGGTCGGATTGCCCATCCCCAAATCGATGATGTCCACGCCCGCGACGCGCTTGTCGTACTTCATCTTGTTGATCCGCCCAAACAGATAGGGCGGCAGACGCGAGATGCGCTGCGAGACGTCGATCTTGAAGCTTTCGTCGGGCATGTTTACTTGTCTACTTCGCGGGTGATAAATCGGTGACAGCCGGCTGGGAGGTTGCGGGAGCGGCGTTTTCTGGGCGCTCTTTTTCGAGCTGCTTTCGCACGGCTTCGCGATCCTTGATCTGCGCATCCCGCTTGGCCAGGCGTTCTTCCCATTGCTTCTTGAGCACGGGATCTTCGATGACGATCGCCGCCGCCGCCTGGTCGGCGAGCTGCTGGCGCATCCCTTTAACCATCGCGTCGATGCCCTTGGATTCCATGTCCGCGCGGATGCTCTCCTTCACATCGTCGAACTTCACGACCTTCGGCGGAATGCGCTCTTCCAGCAGGATGAGATGATAGCTCCCCTCGGCCTGCACGATGTCCGAGACTTCCCCCGGCTTGAGCGCAAACGCCGCCGCCTTGAACGTTTCGGGCAGGCCCTGAACCTGCAACGTGAACGGCTCCAGCCGCCCACCCAGCGGCCCGGTGCTCGGATTGCGGCTCATCTCCATCGCCACCTTGGCGAACGGATCGCCCGCGCCGAGCCGCCGCTTGGCTTCCTGAATCTCCTGAAGATTTGCACACTGAATATGCCGGCACTTCACCTTCTCGCCGTAGAGCGCGCCAAACGCGTCCTTGAGCTGCTGATCGGTAATCTTCCCCTTCACCAGCGGCTCGGCCAGCTTGCGCAGATACGCATTGGTCTCATTCACGATGTCGAAATCCGCCTTGCCGATGTGCTTATCCGCCAGGAACTGATCGAACGCCTTCTCGTTGTCCTTGTGCATCTCGGCCATCAGCTTCTGCGCCTCGGCATCCTGATTCTTCGCCCGCAGCGTCTCGATCTTGTCGGTCATCTTGCGATTGGAATCGGTGAACATGTTTTCGATGGTCATCTGCCGCTCGCGCGCGATGTCATCCGGCGTGACCGTGACATGCGTCTTGGCGACCATGTTCTTGACCAGTTCGAGCTGTGTCAGGTTGAGCAGGATATTCAACCCGTATGCTTCGAGCAGTGGCCGCTCAAGTTGATCGAGCGTCACCTGAATCTCCCCCGCGCGGGCGAGGACCGGCCCGCTCGTTGGCGGCGCCGCCAGCGCCGCGCCGGACAAGAAACCCCCGACCGCCACGATCGTCATGAGCTGCTTTTTCAACGGTGATGACTCCGGAAAGAGACGGCGAAACGCCAAGTATCGAAACGCCGCGCACGCCCGTCAAGTTTGATCCATCCGCGCGCCCCCGCGTATCCTTGTGAGCAATATGCCGATCCTCGGACATGGCATCGACATCGTCGAAACTGCGCGCGTCAAACGCCTGTGCGATGAGCACGGCCAGCGCTTTCTCGATCGCGTCTACACCACCGATGAGCAGTCCTACTGCCAGAAGAATCCCAAGCGCATCTACGAGCACCTCGCCGGTCGATTCGCGGCGAAGGAAGCGGTGCTGAAAGTCCTCGGCACCGGCTGGCGCGGCGGAATCGCCTGGACTGACATCGAAGTTCTGAAAGACCCCAGCGGCCAGCCGCGCATCAAGCTCACCGGCGAATGCGCCCGCATCGCCGCCGAATTGGGCATCGTCCGCTGGCACCTCAGCATCAGCCACATCGAAACCCACGCCACCGCCAGCGCGATCGGGCTGAGACATGAATGAGAAGGCCATCGCTCGATGCGATGGCCTTCTGAAACTCATTCACGTTCTCTAAAAGTACTGATTGCGCAGAGCGCCATCATACTTGCCGCTGGACAGGCAGCAGCGTTTGAAAGCATTTGCCCGAGCCGCATGGGCATGGATCGTTGCGGCCGAGCTTTTCGAGAAGCTCTTTGTGCCGCACCGTCCGAACGCCGCGCTTCACCTGTCTCTCGGACGGATATCCGCGGCGTCGCTTGCTCATCCGTTCAAAACCGCACCTCGTCTCCATCGTCGTAGTGCATGATGCACCTCCGTAAAAGGGAGCGGAAATATGCCGAATCGGCCGGCCACGCGTCAACAGAAATCTGATACGTTGATCGCATGCTCAATCGCCGGCAATTTCTGGTCGCGTCGGCCGCCGTGATCGCGGTGGGGCGGGTCGCAACCGCCGACGATGCTCAACAGCAGCTCATGCGCAAGATCCCCTCCACCGGCGAGATGATCCCGGCGATGGGCCTCGGCACCTTCAACGGCCTGATGTCTCCGGATCTCAGCGAAGCGAATCTTTCCCCACGCCGCGAGGTGCTCAAGCGTTTCTACGAAGCCGGCGGGCGTCTCGTCGATACCGCGCCTTCCTATGGCAACGCCGAAGAAGTCATCGGCATCCTCTCCGAGCAATTGAAGCTGAACGACAAACTCTTCTTCGCCACCAAAGTCCTCGAGCGCGGCGGCGAAGCGGACGGCATCGCCTCCTATCAGCGATCGATGCAACGCCTCAAGCGCGACAAGCTCGAGCTGATGCAGTGCCACAACTTCATCGGCTGGGAAACGCATCTCAAAACGCTGCGGCAATGGAAGGAACAGGGCAAGTTCCGCTACATCGGCGTCACGCACTACCAGAACCACGCGCACGAGGAGCTCGAGCGGATCATCCGCCGCGACAAGGTCGATTTCCTCCAGATCAACTACTCCGCCGGCGAACCCGAATCAGCCCAGCGACTGCTTCCCGTGGCGAAGGATCTCGGCGTCGCGGTAATCGTCAATCGCCCCTTCGCGGGCGGGGGATTGATGAAAAAGCTGCAGGACCGCCCGCTGCCCGACTTCGCGAAGGCCTTCGCGCCGAGCTGGCCGGTCGCGCTGCTGAAGTTCGTGCTCGCCAACGACGCGGTCACGGTCGCTGTCCCCGCAACGAGCAATCCCGATCATCTCGCGGACAACATGCGCGCCGGTGTCGGCCCGCTGCCGAGCGCCGATGACTGCAGGAAGCTGCGCGAAGCCAGCGCGTAGCCAGTCGTTTTCTCTCAGGAAAGTCGGACCATTCGACGCATGGGCCTCGCGTTTGCGGGAGGCGAAGGCGTCCCTCCGCGGGTGCGACGTGCTGTCGCCGCGCGAGCGGGCGATTCTCGTTCCTCACCGAGGTGAACAATGCAGCGATACAGTCTCTTTGCAGCGGCGGCTCTGGCGATCGGCGCGGCCGCGTTTGTCGGATGCGACAGCGGCACCCCCAGCAACTCCAGCGGAACCAGTGGAACATCGACCGGAACTTCCGGAACGAGCGGAACCGCTTCAAGCGGCGGATCCACTTCGAGCGATAATGCCTCGACCGCCAGCGGAACCGCCGGGACTGCTTCCGGAACTGCCGGCACCTCCTCCACCGGCGCCGGCGCAGCGGGCACCGCAACGCCCTCCAGCGGCGCAGGCTCCTCGTCCACCGGAAGCGGAGCGACTGGAGCGACTGGAACCAGCGGCGGCGCAAGCGGCGCAGCCGGATCCAGCACCACCAACCCATCGGGCGCGGCCGGCGCGACCGGCACGGGAACGACTGGAACCAGCTCCGGCTCCACCAGCAGCGGCGCGGGCACCGGCGCAACCGGAACCACCGGCGGCGCGGGCACGCCCCGATAGCCGATCAATTTCATCCCGCAACAACGCCTGCCTCGCGCATCGAAGCACGAGGCAGGCGTTTTCGTTATCATCCCGCCTCGCGATGACGCCAAATCCATTCACCTCCGAAGCCGCGATGATCGCTCCGTCGATCCTCTCCGCCGATTTCTCCAAGCTGAAACAGGAAATCGACGAAGTCGATCGCGGCGGGGCGGATTTCCTTCACCTCGACGTGATGGACGGCCACTTCGTCCCCAACATCAGCTTCGGCCCCGCCGTCACCGCCGCCACCAGGCGATCGACATCCGCCTTCCTCGACGTCCACCTGATGATCCAGCAGCCGCTCCGCTACGCGCAGGCGTTTCTCAAGGCCGGCGCGAACGGGCTCACGTTTCACGTCGAGGTCGCGCCCGATGTCGCAGAGATGGCCAAGGAAATCCGCCAGTTCGGCTGCCGCCACGTCGGCATCACGCTCAACCCCGCCACCCCGATCGAATCGGTCTACCCCGCACTGGAAGAAGTTGATCACGTCCTGATCATGAGCGTCGTCCCCGGCTTCTCCGGCCAGAAATTCATGCCCGAGGTGCTGGCCAAGTGTGAGGCGATCAAGAAGCGCCTGCTCCCAAGACAGCGTCTGGAAATCGACGGCGGAATCAACGCCCAAACCATCCGCCAGGCCCGCGACGCCGGCGTAGACTGGTTCGTCGTCGCCACCGCCATCTTCGATCAACCCGATCGCGCCGCGGCTATCCGCGAGCTTCGGCAAAAACTTTAGGAACCGCAGATGAACGCGGATGAACGCAGATGAATTTGACAGGAATTTCTTATCTGTGTGCATCGGCGTTCATCTGCGGTTCCATTTTCGCCGCGCCGCCCGAGCCGAAGTTCCGCCCCCAGACCATCGACGACAAAATCCAGATCGGCTACGGCGTCGCCGCCGCCGACGTGGACGGTGACGGCAAGACCGACATCCTCCTGGCCGACAAGAAGCAGTTCGTCTGGTACCGCAATCCCACCTGGCAGAAATTTTTGGTCGCCGAGAACCTCACCCAACGCGACAACGTCTGCCTGGCCGCCCAGGACCTCGACGGCGACGGCAAATGCGAGCTGGCCGTCGGCGCCGACTGGGACCCGAACGACCGCGAAACCAGCGGCGCCGTCTTCTACATGATCCCGCCCGCCGACCGCACGCAGAAGTGGGAGCCGGTGAAGCTCCACGCGGAGCCGACGGTGCATCGGATGAAGTGGGCACCCGACCGAAGCGGGTTAATCGTCGTCCCGCTCCACGGCCGCGGGAAAGATGGCGCGGCCGCGTCGAGGGTCTTGCTCTATGAACGTCCGGAAGATCCTCGACGGCCATGGAAGACCGAGATTCTCGCCGAGTCGATGCATCAGACACACAATTTCGACATCGCACAGTCCCTGCTGCTCGCGGGCCGCGAAGGTGTTCTTAACTTCGATCGAGGCAAGCCGCCAACGATCATCATCTCAAGCCAGAAGGGGGTCGGCGAAGTCCGAAAGCTCAACGAGTCATGGGATGCAATTGCGACTGTCGAACCGATGCACGGTAATGAACTCGTCTTGTATAGCCGCGAACATCGCATCGTTCTCACTGACAAGCTTGTTGAAGGGCACGCATTGGCTTGCGGTGACGTGTGCGGCAGCGGGGGACTCGATCAAATCGTGGTCGGATGGCGCGGCGGGGGTGGGGGCATTGAAATCTTCACCTCGCTCACAGGCGTGTTTGAACATTTCCGCGAGTCGCCAATCGATAGCAATGAAATGGCCTGCGAAGATCTCTGCCTCGCCGATCTCAACGGCGACAAAAAACTCGACATCATCGCGTCGGGTCGAGCGACGCATAACGTCAAGATCTACTGGAATGAGACGCCGCCGTGACCCGTGTTCATTCCGCGACGCGCGAGAATGGACATCCAGCGATAATCTGATGATCACCCGGTGATAGCGGACGCGCGCGATTGCCGCGACGATCTTGCCCCGTTTGCCATCGACAGTTCCCAATCGAAAGCCCCCGGGTAGCTATCCGTGGGCTTTTCACAGATTTACATTGACTTTCGACCAAACGATTGTTAGGGTAGTGTTCGCTTCTCTTTCCTTTGCGTCTTAAAGGGGACTCTCAATGGTCAACCGGGCCAGCGCCATTCTCGCTCAACCCGATCAAGCGTCCTTCAGCAACATCCATCACAACGCTACAAAATGCTACAACTCCCTCCTGCTTACCTCTTGCCTGCTACAACTTGTTACAGATTGCTACAACTTTGTGCTACACATTGCTACAAACCCCCATCCCGCCGTCCCGCTCCCTCCCCAACCCTTCGTGCACTTCGTCCCTTCGTGGTTACAATTCCCCCGTTATGTCCCAGGCATCAAACGAACCCGGACCAAAGCTGGCCAAATCGGAAGGGATTCCCGAAGGGCTCTGGATGCGCTGTCCCGATTGCGGGGACATGCTCTTTCGCAAGGTGGTCGAAGAGGCGATGCACGTCTGCCCGAACTGCCAGCATCATTTCCGCGTCGGGGCGCGGATTCGCATCGAGCAGCTGGTCGATCCCGGATCGTTCGAGGAGATGTTCACCGACGTCGAGCCGGCCGACCCGCTCAAGTTTTCGGACAAGAAGGCGTACAAGGATCGCCTCGTCGCCGAGCAGAAAAAGACCGGCAACCCCGACGCGGTCGTGTGCGGCAAGGGGTTCATCAAGGGCCGGCCGATCATGCTGGCGGTGATGGATCCCGATTTCATGATGGGATCGATGGGATCGGTCGTCGGCGAAAAAATAACCCGCACGATCGAGACCGCCGCGGAGGAAAAACTCCCGCTGCTGATCGTGAGCTGCTCCGGCGGGGCGCGCATGCAGGAATCGACCCTCTCGCTGATGCAGATGGCCAAGACCTCCGCCGCCCTGGCGCGGCTGGACGACGCCGGCGGCCTGTTCATCTCGCTATTGGCCGACCCGACGACCGGCGGCGTCACCGCCAGCTTCGCGATGCTCGGAGATTTTATCGTCGCCGAGCCCAAGGCCCTGATCGGCTTCGCCGGCCCGCGGACGATCTGGAACACGATCAAGGTCGAGCTGCCCGAAGGCTTTCAGCGCAGCGAGTTTTTGCAGGAACATGGGTTCGTCGATTTCGTTATCCATCGCAAGGACCTTCGCAGCGAGATCGCGCGGCTGGTGGACTTTTGCGGGAAATAGCATGCAACGCATCATCTCGGCGCTCGCCATCGCTGCCTTGATCGTTTCCTTCGCGACCGTAATGCGTGCCTCCCCTGCAACGCAGCCTGCGCCCGCCACGCGCAGCACATCCCGCACTGCCGCGCCACCAAAGCTTTCCCTAAAGAGTTTCACCGACGGGCGCGACACGCATCGCGCGACGATCACGGCGATCGATAAGACATCCGTTACGGTGACTTATCGCGACAACGCCGACAGTGGGCCTCAGACCTACAAGCTTACTCCCAAGACGCGCGTGCTGTTCGGGCAGCCGGCGCCAGTAGGACCACAACAAGTGGAACGACAAGGCCGCGTCACGATCATACGTGGCGCTCAGGGCATGCGCTTTCGAAATGGAAAGATCAGCGAGCTCAGACCGGGGTGGCCGGTGGAGATCGCAGCGGACGAGGACCAGAACGTCGTGTTGATCGCGAGCGTTTTCAGCGGCGACCTTGTGATTGTCGGTTTGCCCCCGCCGCCCGCGTCATGGCGTGTCCCGACCACTGCGGCGACGCGTGCGGCAACGACGCAACCCTCGTTGCCGCGGCCTTGATCGATCCCATCGCGGGCGCGTTGGATGAAATCCCCGCCTCTGCTAATGTGTCGCCCAGTCAACAAGGATTCGCTCGCATGACCGCGCGTCGCACACTTCTGCTGCTCCTCGCCCTCGCCATCGATTCGAGCACTCCATTTTCAGCGAGCGCCCAAACCGCGACAACAACCACCGCGCCCGCCACCACCCAATCAACTCTGCTGCTGAAGGAGAACGATCTTCTCGCCATCTGCGGCGATTCGATCACGGAGCAGAAGCTCTACTCGGTCTACATCGAAGACTACCTGCTCATGTGCAAGCCGACGCAGAGCGTGCACGCGATGCAGTTCGGGTGGGGCGGCGAGAAGGTTGATGGATTTTTGCATCGCATGAGCAACGTGCTGCGCTTTCCCGTCACCGTCGCCACCACGCTCTATGGCATGAACGACGGCTACTACGGGCCGCTCACGCCGGAGCATGCGCAGGCGTATCGCGACGGCACCAAGGCGATCGTCGAGACGTTCAAGAAGTCGGGCGTGCGCGTGATCGTGGTCGGCTCGCCGGGCGTCGTCGATTCAAAGACGTTTCGCCCGAACAATCCGGACGAGGACAAGGTTTACAACAAGACGCTGTCGGAGCTTCGCGACATCGCACGCGATGTCGCCAAGGCCGAGGGCGTCAACTTCGCCGATGTCCACGCGACCATGGCCGAGGCGATGCTCAAGGCCAAGGCGAAGTACGGCGAGGATTATCCGATCGCCGGCGGCGATGGCGTACATCCCGGGCCCAATGGGCACATCGTGATGGCGTACGCGTTCCTCAAGGCGATGGGGTGCGACGGCGACATCGGGACGATCACGATCGATCTCGCCGGCAATAAGGCGGATGCGACGGCGGGGCACAAGGTGCTGTCGGCGAAGGATGGCGCGATCGAGATCGAGAGTACGCGCTATCCCTTCTGCTTCTTTGGCGATCCCAAGACGCCCGATGCGACGCTGGGCATGATCGAATTTTTCCCGTTCAATCAGGATCTCAATCGCCTCAAGCTCATCGTCAACAACGTCGCCAGCGAGCGCGTCAAGATCACCTGGGGCGGCGAATCGAAGGAATACGCCGCCGCGGACTTGGCCAAGGGGATCAACCTGGCGGCGGATTTCGCGGCGAAGAATCCGTTTCAGGAACAGTTCAAGAAAGTCGAAGAAGCGATCCGCGCCCAGCAGAATTACGAGACGCCGCTGATCAAGAATCTCCTGCACAATTGGCCGGGCTATGTGCAGTTGCTGCCGGAGCAGAAGGACGCGCTCGATAAAATCGCGCAGGCGGCGATCGATAAGGCGAAGGGTTTGAACGATGCGTCGGCGGCAGGAGTGACGCCGGTGAAGCACACGATCAAGGTCGAGAAGATCGCGCCGCCGCCGCCTCCCCCGCCCCCGGCGACGACCCCTTCGCCGGCGGCGACAGCGCCGGCGCCGGCGAAGTGAGCCGCGCGATTATGGCTTCGCCTGTCGCGCCTTCCAGACGCGCTGGCGGTTCTCGTGGGTGTTGGGAACTTTGCTGAGATCGCGCGTCTCATTGGTGTCGAGCGTGCGAACTTTCATGGTGACTTCGCCGGCGAGCTCCTGGCCCATCTGGCCGACGACTTCGACGAGATCTTCGCCGATGCGGCGTTGCCACTCGTCGCCGCGATATTTCGCCTTGGCGGCTTCGACAATCTTCTCCACCGGGGTGTCGTTGATCGCCAGCCACGCGTACCAGGTGTCGTTGATCTGCACCTCGGGCGCCGCGTCTTTCCAGCGGATCGCGGTGTAGGGCGCCAGCTTGGGATAGTCCTTCTTGTCCGCGCGGGTTTCGGCATCCCGCTGACTTGCATGTTGAGCGGCGACGAGCACGACGCCCGCGCCGGCGGTGAAGACAACCGCCAGCGCGACGCCGGCGACGAGTTTGGCTTTGGTCCAGAACATCATGGCAATGGCTCCTTTTGCAATGGGAATTCCCGCCGCACCGACGGCGAGATTGTTTGTCAACGCAGCGCCCGCGGCGACGGCGGCGAGCCCCGCCGGCGCGATCGAGCCGACCGTCGCTTCCATGTCGAGCCCCGCCGCGATTTTTTCGCCGTCGAGCGTGAGACCCTTGGCCGCGGCGCGCTGGCGAAGCTTGTCGATCGCGCGGGTGACACGCTTGCGCACCGCTTCCTCGGTCGATCCGATCGCGGCGGCGATCTGCGCGAAGGTCATCTGGCGATAGAAGCGAAGCAGGATCGCCTCGCGCTCGTCGCTCCGCAGGCGTTCGATCATCTCATCGAGCAGCGGGGCGAGCTCTGACCACTGCGGATCGTCGGCGGAGTGCTCGATCATCTGCCGCTGCATGGCGGCCTCCGTTTCGTGTTTACGGCGGCGCTCTCGCTGCCGCGCGGCGACGTTGGATGCGAAGAAAGTCGTGCGATGCAGCCAGGCGACCAACGCACGATCGTCCGCAAACGCCGGCGCCTTGCGATGCAGCAGGATGAAGACCGCTTGTGCGACGTCTTCCGCCAGGTGCGAATCGCCCACCCGCCGCCGCGCGACGCCGAAGATCCAGCCGATGTGCCGGCGAGTCAGCTCGGCGAAGGGGTCTTCGCTCCCGCCGCGGCGATGCTTGTGAAGCAGTTCAACGTCCGTCACCCGCGATCTCCGGCGTACATTCTCCGGCGGATGCGGAAGCGGACACAAATTTGAGGGAAGCAGTGAGCTAGATGGCGGCGGGGAGCGAGTTGCCGTCGCCCTGCGGCAGGTCCTTGACGCTGTTCAAGCCGAACAGCTCCAGGAATCGCTTGGTGGTGCCATAGAGAATCGGCCGGCCGGGGACTTCAGCGCGACCGGCGATTTTCACGAGACGCTTTTCCATCAGCGAGCGAACCGTCTCGCCGCAGGCGACGCCGCGGATCGCCTCGATGTCGGCGCGCAGGATTGGCTGCTTGTAGGCGATGATCGCCAGCGTCTCCAGCGCCGCCTTGGTCAGCTTCGCATCGACTTCGCGCTGATGCAGCCGCTTGAGGATCTCGCCGAACTCCGGCAGCGTCAGAAGCTGATATCCCCCGGCGACTTGCTCAACCCGGAAGGAGCGATCGGACGTGAGATACTGCTCGTTCAATTCCTTGATCGCCCGGCGGATTGGCTTGGTGGACTCCAACTCCATCAATTCCGCCAGTCGGCCGGCGGTCAGCGGGTGGTGCGTGCTGAAGAGCAGCGACTCGAGCGTGCGGAGATCGACCTGGACGTCGGCGGAGGAATCGTCCGAGGCATCGTCGGCGGCGTCTTCGATCACGCCGTCGGGGTGCTCGGAGATCGTTCGAGATTCGGAATCGTCGTCCTGGAGATCCTGCTCGTCCATCACGTCGTCATCATCCCTGACTAGTCGCATCGCGCCGAATCTCCGATCTTGCGGAAATTATCGGCTGTTTCAAGCGATGAACGTGAAAAACCGCCTCCGCGCCGCGTGGCCGCGGCGGCTGAACGGTCAAGCTGCTTTGGATTCGGCGCTTTCGACCATCGCGACGATGCTGTCGATCGAATCGAACTTCGCCTGGTCGAAATCGTTCGGATCCATCTCGAAGCCGAACGCGCCTTCGAGGAACGTCAGCACGTCCACGACATCCAGGCTGCTCAATCGCCCGGACATCACGAGCGAATCGCTGTCGCTCAGCTGATCGGTGTCGTCCTTGTTCTCGCGCAGCACCTTGGCGATGTACTCGCGGACTTGTTCACGCTTGGTCATACACCCACTCCTGTTGCATCTGAACCTTACACCATTTTCCTACGGGTGAAAGAGGCTGAGGAAATAGTGCCAGTAATGTTTTAACGTGTGATGCTCGTTTGGCTCCTCGATCATGCAAATCATGCAATAGAACAGCAGGCAGCCCGTGATCGCAGCCACGCGGGAAAGCCCCGTGGGGTGCTTCCCCTTGCGAGCGAGCACGCGCTGCTGCGAGATGCTGATCGCCACGCCCAGCAGCAGGGCGTAGACCGCGTACGCACGGTAGAACCAGAGCGCACCGAACAAGCCCCGGCGGAAGATCGATCCCTGGTCGCGCAGAAAATGGAACAAAAAGTTCCCAAACCCCGCAGCCGCCAGCGTCGCTATAAACAGTCTCAGCTTCGGGCGGGTTTTGAAGTAGCGCAGGTACGTCGGGTAGAAGAAGAACGTGACCAGCAGCTCTTTGAAGTAGTAGTAAACCTGGTTGTAGAACTCGGCGATCGAGGTGGCGAGGATCGGGCGATAGGTGTTGCGAAAGATGTTGAACCCCGCGAGCCGGGCGATTGCGATGATCTTGTGCCCGAAGATCGTGAAGTGCATCACCCACAGCGAGAAGTACGTCGCCACTGCGGCCCAGCGGTACGGCCACGCATACGGGTGGCCATCGATCATCGCATCGAGCGCCATCTGGTAGGTCGGAATTCGTCCATGCTCGACGGCGTACGGAATCTCGGTCAGCGACCCGCTCGGCCCGAGCAGGAAGCGCTTGGCGACGATCAGGATCGCCGTCCACATCACGGCGAGCGTGAGGAGTTTCAGACCTTTGATCTGTGAGAGCGCGAGCTGTTCGTCATCTTTCGCTTCGTGCTTCTCGAGATACGCCGCCCCTTTGCCGAACGGGACATTGGTGAATCCCCACATCGGCCGCCAGGCGTAGGTGCGGAGCAGCGGGTTGGCCTTGTCGGGCTTGTGGTTGTCGCTGAGCCAGTAGGCGAAGAACCAGATGTAGGATCCGAACGCCATCGCGACGGCGGTGATGATCAGCCAGGGGACGCCGGTGATCGGGGCGCGCGTCGCGAGCAGCAGCGCGACCAGGATCGTAAGCAGGCCGACGACGGGTCGGCGTGCGGGCGGAGATTTCGGGAATCGGCGGATGAGCCAGAGATAGGCGAAGGCGATGCACCACGTCAGGACGACCGCGATGGGCCAAGCACGAATGTAATGCTCTGCGCCGCGCGATGGGGCGAGCTCGCCCAAGAGCGCCAGATCTACCGGCGGCGAAAAGAAGACCCAGCAGAGCGCGGCGAGGACCAGAATTCCCTTCCGCCGCTGAGGCAGCAGGCTCGTGAGCATCAGGAATATGCCAACGGCCCACCAGAACGGCAGTTGTAATCCCGCCAGTACCGCCGTCGCGCCGATCACGATGACCATCCGTCCGATGATCGTGCGCGCAAAGGCGGCCGCGCGGATCATCAGCGGCATTGGCGGAGCGAGCGGTGCGATCGCGGTCACGATACCGCCTCCCGATCGAGCATCGCGCGCAGCGCATGTCGATCGACTTTGCCATTGGTGGAAAGCGGCATCGTCTCGAGCGAGATCACCTTGGCCGGAATCATGTAGACGGGGACGCGCTGCCGCAACTCATCGCGCACGGAGCTCGCCGGCAGCCGCCCGCCGCTCACGAAGGCGACTACGCCCGCCGGATTGCCATTCACTACCGGCCAGGCGACGGCGGCGACGCATTCGGTGCTGCAGACGGCGCGCAGATGCGCTTCGATCTCTTCCAGCTCGACGCGATGGCCCATCACCTTCACCTGGTTGTCGATCCGCCCAAGGCAGTGATAGACGCCGGCGTCATCGTACAAGGCGGAGTCGCCGCTGAGATACCAGCGCGATCGGCCGAGCCGTGGATGATCGAGCGTCGGGAACCGCCGCGCCGTCAGCTCTTCATCGCCGAGATATCCCGCGGCGATCTGCGGACCGTGCAGGGCCAGCTCGCCGATCTGATTCGGCGCCAGGAAATTCATGTCCGCATCGACGATCGCGCACTCCGTGCCGGGGAAGGGCTTGCCGATGGCGACGATGTCGCGGCCGGGCGTGAGCACGGGCGGATCGGTCAGGCGTTGATAAGTGCAGGCGACGGTCGCTTCGGTCGGCCCGTAAAAATTCTCAACGATGCCATTGGGCGCGGCCGCCTGCCACGCCTGCATCGCGGCGATCGGCATCCCTTCGCCGCCGAAGAACGATACCTTCAGGCTCGGCATCGAGTTCGGGGCGAGTTGCTTCATCCGCTGCATCGTCAGAATGACGCTCGGCACCGCCTGGAAGACCGTCAATTCGCGCTGGCGAATGAATCCGCCGGGGCCCATCAATTTCCCTTCAGGAATGACGTGCAGCGACCCGCCGGCGTCGAAGCAGGAGAAGATTTCCTGCACCGCGACGTCGAAGGTTGTCTCGATGAACTGCGAGAAGCGATCGCGGGGCGTGTAGTGGTAGAGCGAGCGAATGACCGCGAGGAAGTGCGCGACGTTGGAGACGGTGACGATGACGCCCTTGGGGACACCCGTCGTTCCGGAGGTGAAGATGATGTAGGCGGGGTGATCGGGATCGAGCGGCTTCGGAGCAGAGGGCGCGGGAAGGGATCCGAGGTCGTTCCACGGCGTTGCGCCGCGAAGAGGCAGGCCTGTGTCGCCGACTCCTTCCCCGATCAGGATGCGCGGCGGAAGGGCATCGCCGAGATCTTTGAGCTGCCCCGCGCCACGCGCATCGACGATCAACGCATCGAGGCCGGCGCGATGGATGACGAGCGACATTCGCGCGGCCGGCTGCTTCGGATTGAGCGGCACATACGTCCCACCCGCCCACGCAGTCCCCAGGATTCCCGCATACGTTTCGAGACTGCGATTGGCGAGGATGCCGACGCGCGGGTGCGCGATTGAGCTCAACCAAGACGCGACGCGGCCCGCGACGTGCGCGAGATGCTCGTATGTGTGCTCGCGATCATCAACGACCAGCGCGACATTCCGCGGCGTCGTCTGCGCGTGGCAATAGACGGGCAGCGCGAGGTTGAATACGTCACTTGCGCTCATCGCAGTTCAAATCCTAAGCTCTCGGTGCGCGAAATGATCAGCTTCCCGGGACGGCCACCGGCTCCAGCGCGTGCGACGCGGTGCGCGGCGAGGCGGTCGAATTGGGCGGCGGCGACGGTTCACGCGCCAAATCGGCCGCCGGCCCCGCGGCGCGCTTCAGATGCCGCCAGGCGCTCCAGTCGAGGAACCACGCCACCTGCTCCCGGTAACTGTCGCACAACTTCTGCCGTGGATCATCATCGGGCAGCGGCTTGAGCTCCGTTTCGCTCAGCTCATACAGATGCCCGATGCGCGTCGCGTCATCCATCGCGTACATCAATCCATTATCGACGACACACGTTCGCTTGATGTGCGTGATCGCGGTGAACCCCAGCGTCGCCGGCCAATGATCGGTCATGAGATCGCGGCCCAGCCATTCCGGCGGCGCCTTCAGACCGAGCAAGCCAACGATCGTCGGCGAAATATCGAGATGATTGGTGCTGAGATGACACTCGGCGCCCGCGGGAAAGAGTTGCGGGTTGGAGAAAACGCAAGGCGTGCGAATCTCTTCCGCGCTGACGCGCAGCCCGTGGCCGACGGGATAGGTCGAAACCGTCTCGCCATGGTCGCCGACGACGACGATCAGCGTCTTGTCGATCAGCCCTTCGGTCTTGAGGAACTCGATCAGCTTCCCGACATTCTCATCCGCGTAATGCAGCGAGTTCTTGTAACGATTGAGCCACGTGTCGCTTGGGAACGGATTCTTCTCCGCCATGCTCATGTACGGGTGATGCGGGCACTCGGTGAGATAGGCGGCGAAGAACTTCTCGTTCTTGTGCTGGCGGATCCAGTTGGAAAGCTCCGCGACCGTGCTCTCCTCACGCACGCATGAACTGTAAGCCAGCGGCGCGCCGGCGTTCACCATCTCCCGTGCGCCCACGAGCTTCTCCATCCCCTTGCCCTGGAAGATGAAGCGGATGCCCAGGTAGTCGAGGAAGCCGGTCTGGAAGACCGCGGTGCGATAGCCGGCATCGTGCAGCACTTGAGCCAGCGCCGGCTGAGGCATCGGGCGGCGATAGAGGATCTGCACGTCGGTGCCCATGTCGGGCAAGTAGTCGGAGTAGTAAATCCCGCACGTCGCGCGCTGCGTCTGCGTTGCCGCCGTCGCGTGCCGCTTGAGGCTCAGGCCGTGCTGGGCCAGCGCCATGATATTTGGAGCGGTTTGCGAATCGACATGAAGAGCGCTGGTCGATTCCATCTGGATGAGGATGAGGTTGAACCCGGACGCATCACCGGCTGGTTTGGCGAAATCGCGCTGTAGGGTTCCGCCCGGCGTGATCTGCGACGCTGGGGGCTTTTCTCGATGCAGTGACGCGCCCCGGCGGACTTCCATCGCGTTCATGATTCGCGGCGAGTCGATCGGACGGAAGGGGGCTCGGTATTCCTTCAGGAAGAAGACGATCGCGTTGTCCTTCACGCCGTAGGTGTAAATGCCATGCAGGCGGACCCACGCGCCGACGGCGATCGCGGTGCAGACGAATGTCCCAAGCAGCCACAATTGCGTCGGTCGACGAAGGTATGTCCGGCGGTGGAGAAACCGGGCGATCGGGCCGCTCAGCAGCGGTATGCAGACCAGCCCGTACGCGCCCAGAATGATCACCATCGGCCCGACGTACGCCCAGATTGATTCACGCAGCACCAGCAGGTTATCGCCAGAGCGCAGCAACTCTACATCGAGCGGCTCACCGTAGATCCGGACCACCTGAAAGCTGGCGACGCAGAAGATGACGACGCCGGCGTACATCAGCCCGCGCAGCACCCGGGCGGCGATGAAACCGGCCTTGCCCGTCCGCGCCCCCAATCTCCACAGCCCCAGCGATGCACATGCCACCAGCAGGCAGATAAACAGGTCCGGGCCAAAGAGATAGAGCGGAGCGTCAGGCGGGGCATCCGCCAGCGGGCGGACGTGCTGCGCCAGCACTTGCCAGAGGAATAGGGTGACTTTGAGGGCGACAAAAAATGTGAACAGGGCGATGCTGGCGCCGATGGCGCGCTCGTAGTGCTGAGGCGACAAAGTCTCCTCGGCCGTTCCCCGGTTCTCCCGCTCCGTCATCCCGGGATGAACTATCACACCAGTCCCACCGCCGCAACATTAGATTACATCCGGTTCGCCCCGGATTGAGATTTGATGAAGAGACCTCAGCAGGGTTGGGCAACCTCTGCCGAATGTATGGAAATGCGCTCTGTTTTAGGGCGTCGGGCGACCCATAACGGTCAGCCAGCGGGCGTGCGAAGCGAGCGCTGACCAGAACGTCCGATGGGCGGCGTAGCGGATGCCAAACTCGCGGCACGTCTCCTCGACCACCTTGGACAGGGCGGGGTAGTGCACGTGGCAGATCTTGGAGAATAGATGATGCTCGATCTGAAAGTTGAGCCCGCCGAGGAACCAGCAGAGGACGCGGTTTCGCCGGGCGAAATCGACCGTTGTCTGGACCTGATGAACGGCCCAGTCCGTCTGCATCCGCCAGTCGCCCGCCGCATTCGAGACCGGCATTGGAAACTCAGCCTCTTCCACGCAATGGGCGAGTTGGAAGACGACGCTGAGGACGACGCCGCTGAAGAACGCTGCGATCGCATAGACGCTCAGCACCGCCCAGACCGGGTGCAGCAGCATCGGGATGATGAACGCCATCGAGAAGAAGAGCACCTTGCCGATAATGAAGACCGCGAGGTCTTTCCCCTTAGGCCGGGGGATCTTGTGCCCGCCGATCCGGCCGACGGCGAGGTTGTAGAAGTCATCGAAAAAGTGCCACTTGATCGCCAGCAGTCCGTAAAGCGCCCACAGATAGATGCCTTGGAGGCGATGGAACCAGTATCGCTTCTGCGTCGGCGACAATCGTCCGAAGACGCCGACGTTGATGTCGTCGTCATGTCCGTCGATGTTCGGATACGTGTGGTGAATCGAGTTGTGCTTCCAGTCCCACAGGTATGAGCTGCCGCCCATCAGATCGAGCGTCAGGGCCATGGTCCTGTTGACCCACTGGCGGTCGGAGTAGGCGCGATGCCCGCCATCGTGCTGGATGTTGAAGCCAATCGCGGCGACGGCGACCCCCAGGATCATTGCCAGCGGCAGCACGAAGTACCACGTGTGCACCGCGAACAGCAGCAGCGCGTACGCGCCGAAGAACCACACCAGGATGCTGGCGGTCTTAAAATACATCTGCGGGCAGTCGCGTTTCTTCCGCCCGGTGGTTTCGAAATAGGCATCGACCCGGCGGCGGAGCTCGCGGATGAAGCGATCGCTTCCGGTGAATTTCAAATGGGGGAGATCGTGACTTTCGATCTGGGCGGCGGGACCTTCCATGGGCGGTAGTTCTCGATTTCGTGTTCTCAAGCCGTCCCCGCGTCCCGCGATGGGAGCAACTCAGGGAACGACGCGGGTCATTCTAGGGGTCTCCGCCGGCGGCGGGGACGAATAAATTCTTTCGCGATAAGCCGCTCTCAGCGGCCGATATCCTTCCTCATCGGCGATCATCCGGGCAATGCGATGACATTTCAATGCGCGAGAGCCTCGTTTGACGCGCAAAACCCCATTGCGTATTGTCGCAGCACCCACTGGCCCCATCGTCTAGTGGCCTAGGACACGGCCCTCTCAAGGCCGCGACACGGGTTCAAATCCCGTTGGGGTCATTCAAATCACTTACTTCGCGGGCTGCGTCGTCTGATTAACGCGCGTCGATAACAGCGGGAATTGCTTCGGCTCGGTCGGAGTCGCTTCGATCAACCTGGGCTTCACCAGCAGGATCACAAAATCGTCTCTGACGGGCCTGGTAGTCGATGAATAGCGCGCCCGCACTCGATATACCGCCGTCTTCTCATTCGGCATGGTGATCGTGGTGTCGAAGGCGTACGTTTTGACCCGCGGCACCTGCACCAGCATCTCCTTGCCGGGGGGCGCCTGCGGCCATGGTTTGGGCTGGATGTCCAACAGCTTCGACATGCTGGGGCGGAGCGTCAGGGTAACGAGTTTGGGATCATTCCCGACTTTCGCCTGGCAGTCGAACAGGATTCCGTCCTCGACCAGCTGAACGACAGCTGCGTATCCGGTCGGCTCCCGCGGGTCGGCTTTGAAGTCGCCAACATACGCCGTGTCGTGCGCGACCTTCACGTAGGCGCGCTGTCCGTTGAACAGTGAGATTCGCGGTGCGGTGACGATGGTCGATTGTATGTCGCCCTGAACCGCGCGCATGAGCTGATCGACCTCTGCAGGCGAAAGGAGCTTCGTCCACAGCTCGGCGTTTGTACCGCCCCAATTCCCGCCAACGGCTTCTAAGTTCCTGGCGAGCGTCTTCGATTGAATGAATCGCGCCTCGACGGCGATCTGCACGCCGCGCGCGCCGCGAAGGGTCTGGAGCAGCTTCTGAACCTGCTCCTGATGCGAGAGCGTGTGGGTGACGATCAACTGCCCTGACAGCTCCCTGACGCTCCCGCTCAGGCCGGCGTTGTCGCGCCAGCTTGGCGGATCGATCGTGCTGGTGATCGTGGTCATGAGCTCGCGCACCATCTCGTCGCGCGAAGCCGCCGGGCGCGTCGTCGTCGAATTCGGCGCGAAATTCGGGACGTCAACGAGCAGATCACGAACGTCATACACGCGCGTCACGGTGTCGAGCGGATCATCTTGGGCCGGTTGCGGCGTGTTGGATGCAAGCTCTTGCGTCGCCGGCGGAGTTTTGGTGGCCTTGGGTCCCGTCAGCATCCCACACCCCATCACTGCGACAAGGATTGGACCAACGATCGACCACGTTCTCGCGCGTCCCGATGCGATGGCTTTAATCCGCCGCCGAATCGCGCCGCGGCTTCCCAGCACGCCGACCGCGCCGGCCGGCTCGCGCCCCGGCGGGAAATGTTCCAGCAGCGCGAGAATCGTCCGCCCATACGCCGCCCGCCCGGCCGAATCCCTTGCGACCAAGACCATCTCATCGCAGGCCAATTCGCGCTCGGCGCGGAATCGCGCGGCGGCGAACCAGACGATGGGGTTGAACCAGTGCACGCAGGAGATCAGCGTCGCGAGGAAGCCGACCAGCACATCACGCCGCTTCGTGTGGGCCAGCTCGTGCTCGATGACGAAGCGCAACTCCGCAGGACAGAGTGATTTGATTAACCCGGCCGGCAGGAGCAGCGTCGGGCGGAACATGCCGGTGATGGCGGGAGTTGTGACGATGGATGTTTCGACGGTGTGTACGGGATATCCGCGGACCGGCCTACCCCGGCGGATGTGACCGGAGAGCAGCAGCATGGCGCCGCACTGCCGCGCCATCAGGATCGATGCGATCGACAACCAAGTCATCGCCGCGAGGGATTTCCATTCGAATCGGCGTGCTGCAATCATTTTGACCGGGACTGCCTCAGTCGAGATCACGCCATAGGTCACCGTTTCGACCGGCGCATCGATCCGCGCTACCGCGAGTTCGGGCGGCCGAAAGTTGAAGACGCTCGTCGGACTCGGCGGAAGCGCCGGCATCACTAGGCGCAGAAAGACGAGCATCCACAGCGCGCACCGCCAGCGCGCGGGGATCCAACGCGACAGCGTTGTTGTCACGATCAATACAATCGCCGCGAGCGCCGACGCCTGCCACGACGCCGTCAGCATCCGATCGAACATCTCGCTCATCGCCGACCTCCCTTCTTCTCCAGCAGCTTGCGGAGCTGCTCGATTTCATCCTTCGAGAGCTTCGCGTCCTCGACGAAGTGCGCCAGCAGCGGGCCGACCGCACCGCCGAAGAGTCGGTCGGCGAAGCTGCGCGCTTCCGTCCGGACGCACGCTTCGCGCGAGACGGCGGGGGAGTAGAGATAGCGCTTCCCCTCGGCCTTGAACTTCAGCGCCCCCTTGCCGACGAGACGGTTGAGCATCGTCTTGATCGTCGCAGCGGTCCAATCGGTCCCGCCGAGCGCCTCGACCACTTCACCCGCGGAGCGCGGGCTCTGCGCCCACAGGACATCCATCACCTGCCACTCGGCGTCCGATATGCGGGGGGTTTTCATGATTACAGGCGTAAACTATTACAACTGTAATCGATTGTCAACTTTCCTTGCGCAGCTCGTGCAGGAGATGGCGCAGCTCCGGTAGGATCAGCTTCGTCATCGCCAGTTCGACCGCCTTGGTGGAGCCGGGCATGGCGAAGAGGAGTTTTCCTTTCGCGACGCCGCCGGCTGCTCGGGAGAGCATCGCGCCGCTGCCGATCTGTTCCCAGGAGAGCATGCGAAACAGCTCGCCGAAGCCGGGGAGAACCAAATCGAGCCGCTCCTCGATGACGCCGATCGTCTGATCGCGGTTGCTGATCCCGGTGCCGCCGTTGGTCAGGATCACGTCGATCGCAGCATCGGCGAGCAGCCCATCGAGTAAACCTGCCAGCCGGCGCGGATCGTCCGGCAGGATCTCGCGTCGCGCGATGTCGTGCCCGCCATCGCCGAGCAGCCTGGAGATCATCTCGCCGCTTTTGTCGTTCTCCGCCGTCCGCGTGTCGCTCAACGTGATGACCGCACACCGCGCGACGATCGAGCCGGCGTCGTGGATATGCCGCTCGTACGCCATCATTCCTTCTCGACAACCAGTCGCCCGAGCGTCTCGTGAACGACGACGCGATTTTTCCCCGGACGCAGGACGTAATCCGCCCGTCGCTCGCGCCCGGCCTTTGCGCCCTCGGCGATCTTGAAATAGTCCACCGCGCCCTCGTACACGCGCAGCACCGCGTTGGTGCCGGGCGGAAACTTTCCGCTCACTTTGTCGGTGTAGCCGGTCTGTCCGGCCTCGACGACGGCGAAGTCGTACTTCGGTTCGTGACCTTCGACTCCCGCCGCCGCCGCCATCTCCTCCGGAGTCCGCCAGCCGTCTTCGGATGGGGGGCCGTCCTTGGTCAACCAGAGCGTGATCGGGCGCATCGTATCGTTGCGCGTTTCGACCTCGTACGTGGTCGATGAGCTGCAACCGATGGCGAAAAACGCGAAGGCGCAAGCGACCGCCAAAACTTTCATGCGCATGATGCTACCTCACTTCATTCCGGTCGTCGCGATGCCCTGGATGAAGGTCTTCTGCGTCAGGAAAAACAGCACGATCAGCGGCGCGATCACCAGCGTCGCGCCGCCCATCAATTGGTTCCAGTCCGTCACCGCTCCGCGGAAACCCTGGAGCTGCTGAAGCCCCAGAGCAAGCGTGTATTGCTCAGGATGCTGCAGATAAACGCTCGGCCCCAGAAAGTCGTTCCACACGCCCATGAACGTGAAGAGCGCGACGCACGACAGCGCGGGCTTGGAGAGCGGGAGCACAATCCGCCAGAAGATGCCCAGGTCAGAGCAGCCGTCCAGTCGCGCCGCTTCCGACAGTTCATCCGGGATCGTCATGAAGAATTGCCGCAGCAAAAAGATGTTGAACGCCGTCCCAAAACATGCCGGCAGCCAAAGCGGCTTGTTCGTCCCGAGAAACTGGATCGGTGTATGCACGTCGAGCCAGCGATAGAGCGCAAACAGCGAGACCATCGTCACCGGAAACGGGATCATCATGGTCGAAAGCATCAGCCCAAAGAGCAGACCCCGCCCGCGGAAGCGCACCTTGGCGAAGCCGTAGGCGACGAGCGCACTCGAGATCGTCGTCCCCGCCACCGCCAAGGCGGCGATGACGAGCGTGTTGCGCGCATAGAGCGGAAAATCGAAGCGCGGATGATGCCAGACTTCGCCGTACGTCTGCCAGTTCGGTGGATGAGGGACCAACTTGGGCGGAAAGCGCATCGACTCCGCGGACGTCTTCAAGCTCGTCGAGATCATCCAGACGAATGGCAGCACAAAGCTGGCGCAGATGAGGAGCAGCGCCAGATGAGTTCCGAAGAGGGGAGCAGCGACGAAGCGACGAAGCGACGAAGCGACGAAGGGAAACGCTTGGGGTCGCGATGCTCCCCCCTTTGTCCCTTCGTCGCTACGTCGCTCCGCCGCTTGCATCATTTCCCCTGGTAATACACCCATTTGCTGCTGCTCCAGAAGGCGATGCCGGTCAAGATCAGCACGATCACAAGCTGGATCCACGCCATGGCGCTGGCGTAGCCCATGCGGACGTAGAGGAACGCGGCGTCGTAGACATACATGGCGATGAATTGCGTCGCCCGCGCGGGGCCGCCGTTGGTCATGATCAGCGGGATCTCAAACACGCGGAAGACGCCGATGATCGCCATGATCAGGTTGAAGAAGATGACCGGCGAGATCATCGGGATGGTCACGTGCCACAGCCGTCGCCAGCCGGTCGCGCCGTCGAGTTCCGCCGCTTCGTACAGTTCCGTCGGCACATCCTGCAGGCCGGCGAGATAGATCACGACGGTCTGCCCGACGCCCCACAGGCTCATCATCGCCATCGCCGGCAGGGCGACCGATGGATTACTCAGCCACGGCACCGGCGAAATCCGGAAGAGGCCCAGGATGTAGTTGAGCAATCCGAGCTTGGTGTTGAAGAGCCACAGCCAGATCATCGCCGTCGCGGCGACGGGAACGAGCGTCGGCAGAAAGATCGCGGTGCGATAGATCGCCCGCCCGCGGATCGGGCGGTTGAGCAGCAGCGCCAGCCCGAGCGACACCGCCATCCCCGCCGGCAGCGCCATCAGCGCATACAGGCCTGTGTTGCCCATCGCGTTCCAGAACCAGTGATCGTGAATCAGCGTGTCGTAATTCGCGAGCCCGATCGGCATCGGTCCGCCGGGATCGATCAGCGAGTAATCGCACAGGCTGAAGTAAGCCGACAGCGCGATGGGGACGATGGTGAAGAGTGTGAAGCCGATGATCCAAGGCGAAAGAAACGCCAGCCCTTTGCCGATGTCGCCCCATTCGTTCGATCTTCTCTTCAATCTTCTCTTCAATTCCCTCCCCCGGTTCAATTCCCTCCCCCGGTACTCCGGGGGAGGGTTAGGGTGGGGGTTCGCGGGAACGGCGTCGCCGGCAGCCCCCACCCTGCCCTCCCCCGGAATACCGGGGGAGGGAAAGGAGAAGGCGCCTTCCCCGGGAGTACCGGGGGAGGGAGATTTTGCCGGCTGCCCTGCGCTCATCGTGCATCCCACGCCGCCCGCGCGGCCGCGTGCTGTTTGTAGTCTTCCAGCCGCTTGCTGATCTCGCGCTGCGCTTCGGTCAGCGCCTCGATCGGCGTCATCTGCATCAGGTACGTCCGCTGCGCCGCCACTTCGATCAGCAGCAGTGCCTCGTTGTAGATCGGCGTTTGATCGTTCGCCCGCGCGTTGGGAGCGGCGGCGAGACGGTCGTAGATGTCGATGTACGGGTTGGAGTTGGAGTAGACGTACTCATCGCTGGTGCGTTTGAGCGGCGAATTCTTGCCGCTCATGCCGCAGAGCTTTTCCATCTGCTCCGGCCGCTGCGTGAACGCCATGAACTCAAACGCCTCGCGGGGATGCTTCGCCCCGCGCGGGATCATCAGCACGTCGGTGACGTCATAAGACGCGTCCGTCACGCCCGGAATCGCCGACGGAAATCCCGCCACGCCCCATTCATAATTGAACGGCCGAAGTACGCGCGGAAGGAACGGCTCGATCTGAAACGGCACGATCGCCTGCGACATGTCCGGCATGAAGCGCGCAATGAGATTTCCCATCCATTGCCCCTGCTGCTCCATCGCGACCGTGCCGCTGAGGAATGGATTGGTCGGGCTGGAGTACGCGCCCAGGCCGCTGAGGAACTCGGTAAAGTTCTCTTTGCCGAGCCGGCGGGAATAGCTGGCGATCCAGTCGAAGGCGGCGATGTTCTCCGGTGTCAGCAGGTTGTACTTTTCGGTCTTCTCATCCCACGAGTACCCGCCGAACCAGATGTTCTGCACGGTGATGTACCAGGTCGGCTCCATCGGGAAGAACCCCGCGCGGGCCAGACGCGTCGAGCCGGGGAGGTAGACGTCCAGCGCCTGCGCGTAGCGATCGAACTCCGCGATCGAGCGCGGCGGGCGAGTCGGATCGAGACCGTCGGCGCGCAACCGATCGGCCGCCTGGTAGAAAAACTTCTTGTTGTAGTTCAATCCGATCACCGCCGGGGTGGTCGGAAGCGCGTAGAGCTTCCCCTTGTAGACGCATTGATCCCAGAAGACTTTCTTGTAATCGTCGGCGTGAATGTTGTACTGCCGCGCCAACTCACCCAGCGGCGTCGCCGCGTTGCGCAGCGAATACTGCACGACCTGATCCGGCCAGAGCCCCGCGACATCGGGCGGGACGCCCGCCGCCGTCGCCGCCAGCGTCTTGTACTGCACCGTCGACATCGCGATGTACTCGACGTAAATCCCTTTCTCCGCGCCCACCGTGCGATTGAAATCCTCGACCACCGCGTGCATCGGCTCGGCGTCCAGGCCGCTCCACTTCTCCCAGTACTGCACGACCACCCGCCCCGGTGGGATCTTTGCCTGCGGGCGCGGGCCAAACGCCAGCAGCAACCCGCCGGCGGCGATCATCAGGATCAGGATGGCGCGGGAAATCCACCTCATGCGTGCGGCGGGGGAGTGACCTTAGCCGTGATGATCTCGCTCGACCCGGCGTGAGACGCGGCGCGAAACTCATCGACGCTCGCATACTTCTTCCCGGCAATCCGGCAGACGGGAATCATCAGCTCGATCTCTTCCTGATCGAACGGCCACGGATCGACCCGAACATCATTCCCATCGCGCTTCAGATCGAGCTTCATCGGCGCGGCGCCGGGCTGCGGCATCACGTCCTGTGTCTGCTTCGACGGCGGCTTCGTGCAACACGCCGCCAGGCTGATCACATCCATCGCCTGCAGCATGCGGAAGTTGAAGGTCAGGTGGTCTTCCTTCTTCTGCGCCGCTTCGATCGGCAGCTTGTGATGCCCGTGCTTTTCGGTCCGCAGGCCGAGCTGCAGCCGGAGCTTCTCCTGTCGTTCGATCTCGCGCTGCTGGAACTTGGTGACGGCGAAGCGATCGGGCGGATTTTCCAGATCGAATTTCTCGTGCTCGAAGTCCGTCTGCGTCGAAGCGAAGACAGAGAGCGAAAGCACGTGCAGGCTGACGAGCAAACCCGCGTACAGATCTTTCGCCGCCGCTCCTTCCACCGATGCCGACCAGACTTTCAGCGCGATCTCGCGCGTTGATTCGAAGACATCCAGCGGCAATCCCGCCTTGCTCAGGGTGGGCTCGTTGTCATGCAGCGGCCAGCCGCAATCGTGCAGCCTGACGCCCTTGATGGCGGATTCGCGCGGATCAGGCGTTGCGAAATACTCATTCCCAAAATGCTCCGCCAGCTCACCCGCCAGCAGCGCGTGATCGTGCTGCGTGATGAGGAGAAAATCATTTCCATCCTGCCGGCGGATCATGAAGCTGATACTACCGCCGCCGCGAATCTGCCGCTAATCTCTTCCCCATGGATGCGCCGCCGATCCTGCTCACGATCCTCGCCTGCGGCGCGCTGCTCGTCCGCGTGGGGCTGGGCTGGTATGTCTCGGGCATCTGTCGCGCCAAGAACGCCGCCGGAGCTGTGCTGCGAAACATCATCGACCTCGCCGTCGCGGTGATCGCGTTCTGGGCGGTGGGGATGGCAGTGCTGGGCGGTAATTGGGCGATAATTGGGCAACAGCGGGGCGAGGTCTATGAGCGGGTTTTCGCGCTGATGGTTTTCGTCCTGATCGGCGCCGCCCCGGTCACCGGCGCCATCGCCGAGCGATGTAAATTTTTCCCGATGCTGCTCGCCCCCGCGCTGCTCGGCGGCGTCGTCATCCCCATCGCCGCTCGCTGGATATGGAATACGAACGGCTGGCTGGCGAAGTTCGGTGTGATCGACGTCGCGGGCGCCAGCGCGTTGCACGTGGTCGGCGGACTCGCCGCCGGCAGCGCCGCGATCATCGCTGGTGCCCGATCCGGAAAATACAACCGCGACGGATCCTCCAATCTGATCCCCGGGCACAGCGTGCCGATGGCGTCGGTCGGGGTGATGCTGATGCTCGCCGGCTGGCTGCCGTACATGCTTGCCGCGTCACTGATGCACAGTGCGGCCGAGCTGGTCGCGATCAACGTTCTGCTGGCCGCTTCGGCGGGAGCGATCGTCGCCGTCATCGTCAGCCACATCCGCTACGGCAAGCCAGACATCATGCTGACCTACAGCGGGCTGCTGGGCGGACTGGTTTCGATCACCGCCGCGGGCGGATTGATCTCCCCGCTGGCCGCCGTCATCACCGGCGCGATCGCCGGCGTCATCGTCCCGACCGCCACCGTCGTGCTCGACATGCTCTGGCACATCGATGATCCGGCGGGCGGGATCGCCATCCACGCCGTCGGCGGCGCGTGGGCGATGATCGCCATGGGAATTTTCAAACCGGTCGAGACGTGGGGCGAGAAATTCCGCTTCCTCGGCGTGCAGATTGTCGGTCTGCTCGCCATCGCCGCCCTCGCGATCGTGCTCAGCTCGATCCTCTTTCTCGTCCTGAAAATGACGATCGGTCTTCGCTTGCACGAAGACGCCGAGTACGACGGCGCCGACTTGGCGGAGCACGACGTCAACGCCTACCCCGATTTTTCGCAGTCGATGATCAAGTCTTATCACCTTCGGCAGGTGTGATTGCGCGTACGCATCGATGGCCGACGATTTTTCGCTGGCGTGGCTGCGGCGTCATTAGCCGCGTTTTCGCTCGCCGACGACTCAAGACTCATCTCACCTGGACATCGTGCGGCAGGCGAAGGCGGGCGAGCAGCTTTTACCGCTTGCCTGGCCACGCGTTACGGCACGTTCTTCCCGATTTCGGCCGAAAATAAGGAGTTATGAGCGAGCGAAGCTTCCATAATAGCGGTCGGAATCGACCGGCGTATGCTCGATGGCGATGCGCTTTTTCATCGCCTTGATCAGCATCATGATCTTCCTCGCCGCGAGTATATGCATGCCATTCGCGGGGATCGCCAGCGAGGCTTTCATCGTGCTGCTTGCGATTGGCGCGCTGATCGCACTGCTGATGTTTCTCGGACCCCTCGCCGCTCGCATGAAGCCGGTAGCGCAGTCGGTCGGCGACATCGTCAGGAATTTTGCCACGTTCGTGTTAGCGGTGATGCTGACGGGTTCGATCATCGCGCCGCTGCTCGAGCGGATTCGCTACGCGCGCCATCTCTCATGGCAATGCGACGGACGAGTGCTGGAAAAGACGCGATCGAGCAATCACAACCTGCCGATGCTCATCGTCCAGGACGACGCGGGGGGGAAGATCACGCTCGAAGGGCTCGATCCCGATTTCTGGACGGCGGCGAAGGATGGCGATCGGGTTCAGAAGCGCGCCGGCGAATGCGATGCTCTGCTCAACGGCCAGCGGCACAAAATCGTCCGCGGCCGCTGGAGGAGCCGGACATATCCCGAGGAGCGCGATTACTCGACCGGCTCCCAGTGAATCTCATCCACCCAGATTGTCCCCGGGCCGTTGAGGACGACGCCATTGGAGACCAGCTCCGTCGCCTTGGGCACGTCGACAATCACCTCATAGCGCTTCCAATCCGTGTCGCCGCGAATCGTACGGGAATTCTTCGGCACAGGAAGCAGTCCCTTGAAGTTGCGACCCAGCAGACGGATCGCGATGCCCGACTGGACGGCGACATCCTTCGACTTGATCATCGCGCTGACGCGCAGCTTCTTGCCGAGGTACTTGCTCGCGTCATATTCATCGCGAATCCAAAACGCCCAGTCGTCCAGCCCCGCGGAAGTCGAGCAGATCTTCAGCGTCGGATGGCCGTTTCGCATGACGGTGGTGTCAGTGCCGGCGGTGTACATCGTGGGCTTGCTGCTCCACATGTGGAAGATGTCGTGCGTCGTCGCGACGCTCTTGTCGACGATCTCGATGGTCATCGGCTCAAACTCGATTTCGCCGGTGCCCATCAACATGAAGCCCATCATGATGCCGCTGCAGTTCGCTGGCACATCGATGACGATCGCGACGCGCTTCCAGTCGGTGGTCTCGGTCAGCGGGTGGCCGGACATGTTGTCGAAAGCGACCATCTTCCCGCTCCAGTCCACCGCCTGCACCCACATCCCCGCCCATTTCGTCACGTCCTTGCAGCGCATTGGGGCGGAGAGGCGGATGCGCTGGTTGAGATACCCCATCCCCATGATCTTCGTGTTGTATGCGCCGGCGATGGCGTTTGGCTTTTTGGAGCGGACGAAGCCGACCGTCTTGCCTGCGTCGTCAGTTTTCAGGTCATGATCGTTATCGCCGGCGCGCGGCTCCTCGAAGACGAAGTTGTCGGGATCGAGACGGGTCATCGTGTGAAGGTCGGCGGGGGCGGTCGTCGCGGGAGCGGCGGTCGGCGTCGCCGCGGTCGCGTTGGCGGAAGCGGCGGTGTTGTTAGAGCTGGCCGGGAGGACGATCGCGATGATCGAGATGGTTGCGGCGATCGCCAGTCCGCCGGCGAGCAGCTTGCCCGCCGTTCCGACTTGCATCATCGCCTTCGCCAACAGCGCGGCCGATCCGCTCGGCGCGAGCGCGCTGCTCGCCAGCGTCGCCGCGAGCCGCGTCGGTAACGCGTGCGTCGGCAGGTTGCCGAGTATCTGCGCGATCGCGAGCGACGGCATCGCTGTCCCGCTGCGGGCGAAGATGTCGCGCAGCTTTTCGATCCCGCGCGATGATCGCTTGGATGCCGCATCGCGCGAAATCCCCAGCGTCTCTGCGACTTCTTCGTAGCTCTTTCCCTGGAGAAAATGCATCACCAGCACGCTTCGATCGCGCTCCTTCAGGCGGGCGAGGGCGCCATCGAGCAGGGAGACGACGCCATCGATGTTCGAGTCGCTCTGCGGGGTCATCGACGCCGCCTCCTGTTCGCGCTTCTTGAGAGATGCTTCGCGTCGCCGGGCGTTGGCGGCGGCGTAGGATGTGACCTTGAGCAGCCACGCCGCCAGCGACGTGCCGCTCCGCAGCGTTCGCGCCTTGCGCGCCAAAACGATGAAGACCGCCTGCGTGACGTCCTCGGCGAGATGTGAATTTCGAAGCTGCCGGACGGCGGAGGAATAGACCAGCCGGTCGTAACGCGACACCAGCTCCGCGAACGCGCGCGGCGAGCCGTCGCGGAGATAATCGGCCAAAAGATCGTCGTCGTCGGCAGGCATCGCATCAATAGCGTCGCACGATTCGAGCAATGGGACAAAAAAATGTCGGCGGCCGGTTGACCAATGCAGAAAGCCCGACCATTGCAATGGTCGGGCTTGGGTGCGAGTTGAAGCTTCCACCCCGCAGCGCTAAGATTTCGGCACTTATGGATCGAACGACCCCTCCCGACGGCATCGGGCGGCTTGTTGCTGCGCGCGAAATCCGAGAATTGGCCCGCACGCTCGGCCAGAGCGGCGCTGCGACCGCGTCCGGCCTGTGGGGCTCCAGCGTCGCCGCCGTCGTCGCCGCCGTCGAGGATGAGCTCAAACGCCCGATCGTTCTGGTGTGCGGGCACATCGACGAGGCCGACGATCTCGCCGATGACCTCGAGCTATTCATCGGCCGCCGCCCGCAGGTGCTCCCCGCGCTCGAGCTCACCGGCTCGATGGGTCAGCTCAGCGAGGAGCAAGTCTCTAACCGCATGCGGCTGATCATGGGATTAGCCGACGGACAGAAAATAGGGACGGGAGCTATTTTTCGTCCGATGCTGGTCGCGCCGATTCAGGCGTTGATGCAGGCGGTGCCGTCGAAGGAGCAGTTGCAACACCTGATCCTCACGCTGCGACCCGGCGATGAGCTCGAGGCGGAGAAGCTGATCGTCTGGCTCGCCGAGCACGGGTACAACCGACTCGATCAAGTGGAAGTGCCCGGCGATTTCGCCGTGCGCGGCGGGATTATCGATGTCTATCTGCCCGGCGATTTCGACGACGCCACCGACGCCGCCGGCGAATCGCAGGTCGGCCTGACCGTCCGCGTCGATTTCTTCGGCGACCAGATCGAATCGATCCGCACGTTCGATCTCGACACGCTGGGCTCCGGCAAGAAGCTCGACAGCGTTCGCCTGATCGATCTCAAGGGGCAGGTGGATGTCGCCTCATCGACGCACCTTTTCAGCTATCTGCCGGCCGGGACGATCGTCGTCCTCTGGGCGCCGCTGGAAATCGCCGAGCAGGCCAAGAGCTACTTCGATCGCCTGCCGGAAGTGAAGGGCATCTACCCGCTCAATGCGCTGCTCAAGAACATCTCGCATCTCAGCCGGTTGGAGCTGAGCCAGTTCGATCAAGGCTCGGCGGCGATGCCGAGCTTCATCAGCAGCGCCGCCGTGCCGCACGCGACGCTGCCGATCCGATCGCTGCAGAAATTCGAGACCGAAGCGAAGAAGGCGATCGGCGAGCTGGCGGAATTCGCCAGGGATCACGATGTGACGGTCTTCTGCGAAAACAGCGGCGAGATCACGCGTTTCGCGCAGTTGCTCGATCAGGATGCACCGGGGATGCGTGATAAGGTCGCGCTGGCGATCGGATATCTGCATCGCGGATTCGTCTATGCGTCAGAGGGCGCCCGCGCGATCGGTCTACTCGGTCATCATGAACTCTTCCACCGCTACGAAGTCCGCCGGCGCGTTAAGAAAATCATCGCTTCGCGTCCGGTCGATTCATTCCTCGATCTAAAAGTCGGCGACTACGTCGTCCACGTCGCCCATGGCATCGCCAAGTTCACCGGCATGCAGACAATCGCGAAGGACGGAAAGTCTGAAGAGTATTTGACGCTTCGTTTCGCCGAGAACGCAACGCTGCATGTTCCCGCGGCTCGCATCAACCTGATCCAGAAATACATCGGCGGGTTCCACGGGCATCCGCAGCTGTCACGCCTGGGATCGGGCGCGTGGGAAAAGCAGAAGGCGCGCGTCTCCGAAGCCGTCATGGACATGGCGGCAGAACTGATCGAAATCCAGGCGGCGCGGCAGGCGGAGCAGGGCACTGCGTATCCGCCGGACACCGATTGGCAGCGCGAGTTCGAGGCGGAGTTTCCGTATGAACCGACGGAGGATCAAGTCACATCCGCCGAGGAGATCAAGCAGGACATGCAAAAGCGCCGCCCGATGGATCGGCTGCTGTGCGGCGACGTCGGTTACGGCAAGACCGAACTGGCGATGCGGGCGGCGTTCAAGGCGGTCGAATTCGGCAAGCAAGTAGCCATTCTGGTCCCGACGACGGTGCTTGCCGAGCAGCACTACCGCAGCTTCCGCGATCGGATGGCGGAATATCCCTTTGCGATCGAATCGATCAGCCGGTTCAAGAGCACGCGCGAGCAGAAGGAGATCATCCGCCGCACAGCCGCCGGCGAAGTGGACATCCTCATCGGCACGCACCGCCTGATCAGCAAGGATGTAAAGTTCACGGACTTGGGGCTGGTGGTGATTGACGAGGAGCAGCGTTTCGGCGTGACACACAAGGAGCGGCTCAAGCAGATGCGCAAGACGGTTGACGTGCTGACCATGTCGGCGACGCCGATCCCGCGCACGCTGCACATGTCGATGCTCGGCCTGCGCGACATCTCATCGCTGACCACCGCACCGCAGGATCGTCGCAGCGTGGTGACCGAGGTGATGAGCTACGACAAGAACCGCGTGAAAATGGCCATCCTGCGCGAGCTTCAGCGCGAGGGGCAGATCTACTTCGTCCACAACCGCGTCAGCAACATCATCGAGGTCGCGGATGAGATTCAGCAGATGGTGCCCGATGCGCGCATCCTCATCGGCCACGGGCAGATGGCCGACGGGGAGATGGAAGAGGCGATGCTGAAGTTCATCCGCCACGAGGCGGACATCCTCGTCTGCACGACGATCATCGAATCGGGCCTGGATATCCCCAACGCGAACACGATCATCATCAACAACGCGGATCGGTTTGGACTGAGCGAGCTGCATCAGCTTCGCGGACGAGTCGGGCGATGGAAGCATCGCGCGTACTGTTATCTGCTACTGCCGGCTGATCGACCTGTGACTCCCGTCGCCGCGAAGCGATTGAAGGCGATTGAGGAGTACTCGCACCTCGGCGCGGGTTTCAAGATCGCGATGCGCGACCTGGAAATTCGCGGGGCCGGGAACATCCTCGGGCCGGAGCAATCCGGGCACATCGCGACTGTCGGCTACGAGATGTACTGCCAACTGCTTGAAGAAGCGGTGCGGCAACTTAAGAACGAGAAGAAGCCGGTCTCGCCCGAAGCTCACGTCGAGATCGGCGTCAGCGCCTTCATCCCCAAGACCTGGATCGCCGGCGACCGCCAGCGCATGGACATCTACCGCCGGCTGACGCGGTGCACCAGCATCGAGATGCTCCAGCTTCTCGAGCACGATCTTAAGGACGCGTTCGGCGAGCCCGCGCGGCAGGCGGTTTTGCTGTTCGCGCTGACGGAACTGCGTCTGCTCGCGGCGCACTGGGGTATCGAGAGCATCATCAAGAAGGAGCCGGACGTGGTGCTCACGGTGACCGATGCGATGCGGGCGCTCGGCGCGCTGGCGGGCGCGCCGGGGACGCTGCGCGTGATCGATCCTCAGACGGTCTATCTCCGCATGCCGAGCTCGTTTCTCGAGCCCGACACGCTGTTGATGACGTTGAAGAACCTGATGCGGCAGGCGTACGATCGCGAGCAACGCGGGGAGACGGTCGCGGAGGCGGGGAAGGCGCCGACGCCGCCCGCGAAGGCGCAAGCGACGACGAGCACATCGCGCGAGGGCGAGCGCGTGACCCGGGTCGCGTCTTCGCCGCCCGCCAAAGCGCCCAGGCAGAGCCGGGAGCTGGAAAAACTCCAGTCGCTGCGGGCGGCGGGGATTTTGACCGATCAGGAGTTTGAAGCGGCGCGGCAGCGGTTGCTTGCCAGGACGTGATCACGTCTTGCCCATGCAGCTCATCACGACGCGATTGAGGCAGTCGCTGCCGCGCATGAAGTCGATCATCGCGGGGGCGATGGCGGGGGAGCTGAGCAGCTTCGCGACGCCGCGAGCGGCCACGCTGCGGAGATTCCAGAGCGATTTGAACTGATCGCGCGGCACGGGACGCGAAGACGCCAGTGACTCCGCCGCCAGCTCCGCCGATCGCATCGCCAGACCGATCCCTTCGCCGCCGATTGGTTCAAGCGCCGCGGCGGCGTTGCCGATGGGGATGGTGTTGACCGGCCACGTCGAGGAGACGGGGAATCGCGGAAGCGGCGCGGCGAGCCAGTCGCCGACTCGCTTTGCCTCGTGCATGCGCTCGCGGAGCCCGACGTTTTCGCTCATGATCGCCGCGAACAGCGCATCGAGATCACCCCTCATTTGCCGCACGCGTGCTGCTGGGACGCTCATGCACAGATTCCACCGATCACCTTCGATCGGCGCGAGCCCGACGTAGTGCCCGGTCAGACCGAACAGCGAGATAGTTTGATCATGGTCGCGCACGCTGACGAAGTGCGCTTTGACGCCGAGATCGAAGTTGGCGCTGCCGCGCGCAGACTTGCCGTCAGCGATGAGGATGTGGTCGGATTCGATGTGGCGCGTGCGATTGCTGAGAAGGTCGCGGATTACGACACGCTTCTCGTCGATCGATTCACATCGCGCGGGTTGGATGACCGTCGCGCCGGATTCGCGAGCTTTATCAAGCAACGCGGTGTCGAGCGCCGCGCGACCGATACCCCACATCGGACGCGGGAGATTCACGATCGCAGTGGTTCCATCCGGCGCCACCAGCGCGGATCGCGTCAATCGTCGGGGAGCGATTGAATCGCTAAGCCGCAAGCGCGTCAGCAATTCGATTCCCATGGCGCTCACGCATTCCCCGCAAACTTTGTCGCGCGGGAAGCGGTGTTGCTCGATCAACGTGACGTTCCACCCCGCGCGGCTCAGCACGATCGCCGCGATGCTTCCCGCGGGGCCGGCGCCGATGATCGTGGCAGAGGGCATGGCCTGATCTTAGACTCATCGCATGCGCACGCGAACGATCGCAATTGTCCTTGTCCTGCTGGTTGGGTGTCAGCGCGGGCAGAACTTCGTCGTCTGGATCAGCATCGACGGTTTCCGCGGCGATTACGTCGATCGCGTCGATACGCCGGCGTTCCGTCGGCTCATGCGGCAGGGCGTTTACACGCGCGAGCTCGTGCCCGTTACGCCGTCGATTACGTTTCCATCGCACGTATCCGAGGCGACGGGTGTCCCCGTCGCGCAGCACGGCATTCCCAACAACGTCTTCTACGATTCGGCGACGCGCCAGAATTACAAATTCCCCAACGAAGCGGCAATGCTCCAGGCGGAGCCGATCTGGCTGACGGCGCAGCGGCAGGGCGTGCGCACGCTGGTCTACGAGTGGCCGCTCTCGCACATGCAGCGCGGGCAGGTGAAGACCGATTACTTTCGCGAGAAGTTCGAGAATGATCCGACCGATGAGCAGCGCTTGCAGCGGATTATCGATGCGTGGCGCGCCGATGAGCCGCGCGATGGCAAGCCGCTGCGGCTGATCATGGGGTACATCAAGGGGACCGATCCGGCCGGTCACAAGTACGGGCCTGATTCGCCGCAGATTCTCGAAGCGATCGCGAAGGTCGATTCGGCGGTCGGGCGGTTTGTCGATCAGGCGATCGAGGTGTTTCGATCGAAGGCCTCGCCGCACGATCGGCTCTACATTTTCTTCACCACCGATCACGGGATGATGCAGGTCAAGACGCTGGTGAACGTGCGCAAGCTATTGCGACGCGACGTGCCCGCAAATGTGACGATCATCAACGAGGGCCCAATGGCCATGATTTATCTCGATCAACTTTCGCCCGAGCAGGCGCGCGTCACGAAGTCGTGGATGCTGGATGATCTTGACCGAAACGATTTCGTTCGCGTCTACACGCGCGACACGCTCCCGCCGCAATGGGGATTCAATCATCCGACACGCGTCGGCGACATCGTTGTCATGCTCAAGCCGGGCCACACCTCAAGCACCAAGCCGACTACAGCGACGATGCCGGCGGATCTCGATCACGGGCCGCTCGGCATGCACGGTTATCCGCCGGCGGAGGTGCGGCAGATGAACGGGTTCTGCATGATGTGGCGCAGCGACGCGAAAGAGGGAAAGAACGTCGGACGCATCGACGCGCTGCGACTGCATCCGACGGTGGCGAAGCTGCTGGGGATCAAGCCGGCGAAAGACGCGAAAGGCAAGCCGATCCGAAACTAAGCCGATGCGGGAGCGGCTTGCTCGGCGCCGTGGCGCTCCCGCAGAGCGGGAAGCATGTCGCGGACTTCCTGTGCTGCCCGCGTGTTGGGGAAATCGATCATGATCTGATCCCCAAGCTGCAGCGCTTCTGCCCAGCGATGATCCTGCACCGCCAGCGTGAACTGCGTCCGCAGGGTGTTGAGCTTTTCCTTGAACAGGTTGCGAGCCGGCTCCTGCATCGCCTCAGCTTCCTGAGGCGTGAGGTAGGGATCGAGCTTGCGGAGGATCTCGATCGAGCCGTCGATGTCGTGCCGGCGGATCGCGTCCTGCCAGCTTTCGATGAGCTGCCGCTTGTACTGAATGCGGCGCTCCTCGACCATCTGCGGCAGATTGTGTGCCTGCTCGTCCGCCGGATATTGCTGGCTGAGCTTGTGCGCCTCGGCCAGTGCTTCCTGCCATCGTTCCGAGCGAACCTGGCGGTCGATGACGGCAATCCCTTCGTTGACGACCCGCCGCAGCTCGGCGGCGTGCTTCTGCTCGATCTCCTGGCGGAATCGGGCGGCTTCCTGCTTGTAGCCAAAGACGGTTTCCATATCGCTCGCCAGCGCCATGGCCGCTTCCCAGTCCTTGTTGTTGATCTCCTCGTGAATGGCGCGGCGGAGGGTTTCGCGATCTCGCCCGCGGTAGGCGACTTGCTTGGTCTTGTCGCTGATAAGCTGCTGATCGCTGATCTGGTTGATCAGAACGCTCATCTGCTGCATGCGCTCGTTGAACGGGGCGGCGAAATTGTTGATGCAGTTCAGGTTCGCCTCGCGTGAGGCTTCCAGCGCCCGCAAGATTGGCCAACCCGCCAGCACTGCCGCCGTGCACGCACATCCCGCCGCCAGCATGACCCATCCGCGTCCGATGAAGGCCAGGTAAATGCCGAGGGTCAACGAGAGGACCGCGAGCACGAGCAGGACGGGGTACATCCAGGCGATGGAAGGGGAGTCGTTGCGATTGGGCACGGTCACCTCGGGTGAAATGTGCTTAAGTCTTCGAGATGTCTACCGTTGCAGTGTAGTCCTGCCGATAAAAAAGTGTCAATGTTCAGATCGCTTGGAGCTTGGTTCCGGGTTCCCAGCGATGACCGTTTCGAAACGCTGTCAGCGACATTGGACGCTTTCCCTCGGGTTGCAGCTCGACGATTTCGACTCCGCCGACGTTCAAATCAGCGCCGATCGTTCCATCGCCGCCTTGAGCAGATTTTGCACACGCGCGAACGAGCGTCACGCGCGCGATCTCGCCGCCGTCGCGATCGGTCAGTCGCACCCGACACCCCGGCCATGGGTACATGCCGCGGATTTGATTCGCGATCTCGACCGGTGGTCGCGACCAATCGATGCGGGTCGATTCTCGGGACAGCTTGGGCGCGAGCGTTGCACGCGCTTCATCCTGCGGCGTTTCGACAGCTCGGCCATCCGCGAGATCGCGCACCACTTGAAGCACCAGCGGGGCGCCATCCGCCGACAGCCGATCGTGCAGCTCGCCCGCCGTCTCCAACTCGCCGATCTGACGCGACGATTGTGCTAAAACCGCGCCGGCATCCATTCGCTGCGCCAGGCGGATGACGGAATTTCCGGCGACGCTTTCGCCGCGGATGATCGCCCAGTTGATCGGCGCCGCCCCGCGGTATTTGGGCAGGATCGACGCGTGGAGATTGACGCTGCCGAGCCGGGCATGATGAACGACCGCTTGGCCGATCTTTTGCCCGAAGGCGATCACGATCATCAGATCGGCGGAGGGGAACTGCTCGGCGTTGATGTTGGCGGTTTTGATCAGGGGGAGATTCCGCGAAGAGGCAACCTCGCCGATTGCAGTCGCCGTCACCGCGCGTCCGCGGCCGGCGGGGCGGTCGGGTTGGGTGACTACCTGAACGATCTCGTGACCCGCATCGATCAACGCGCGCAGTGTCGGCAGGCCAAACTCGCCGCTCCCGGCGAAAATGATGCGCAGAGGCGTCATTTCTTCTTCTTCGGCGGCGGGGGATGGGCGGCGGCGTACTCGTCTTCCAGCTCGCGCAGCTTCTTCCGAGCCGCCATCTTCGCCACTGCGCCCATGCGATCCGTGATCAGCGTGCCGTTGAGATGATCGAACTCGTGCTGCCACACCCGCGCGACGTAGCCGCTCTGCGTCTCATCGATCGGATTGCCATCCAGATCGATCGCCCGCAGCCGGAGCGTCTTGTCGCGCACGATGTTGGCGTTGATGCCGGGCAAACTGAGGCAGCCCTCTTCCGACTCCTCGCTCCCCTCAGCCTCTGTCAGCGTCGGGTTGATGTAAACGCGATCGTCCTTCGGTTCGCCGGTGTGGTTCATGACGAACATGCGGATGTTCAGCCCCACCTGCGGTGCCGCCAGGCCGACGCCCTTGTGCTCGCGCATGAGCTGAAACATCCGCGCGGCGAGCTCTTTCAACTCCGCGGTCGGCTTCTCAAGCGGCTGACTCACTTTTTTCAGCCGGGGGTCTGGGTAATGGATGATCTTGAGCTCTTCGTACATGCGTGGAAAGGGCGGCGAATGGTGAACCGACGCAGCTTCCCACCCTAGGCGAATTTGTTGACACGTTCAATCAGTTGGCATTAGATTCCACGGGCGGGATTCGATCCTTCCCGCGGGGAACGCTGTTGTTGTCGCCAGGCGTCTCCCTCGATTGGTAATTCCACAGGAACGGTATACGTGTCTGATCTCCCCCAAGGCTACAAAGACATCCCTGAAGAAGATCGTGCCAAGGCGCAGCGATTCTTCGATCAGGGCAAAAAAGTCGCCGACACCGGCAACTTCGAATACGCCATCGAGATGTACCTCCAGGGTCTGGCGATTGACCCGGAGAACACCGAGGCCCACCAGGTTCTGCGCGACATTTCGATGAAGCGAAAAGCCTCGGGCGGCAAAGGCCTGGGCATGTTCGAAGCGATGAAGCTTAAGAAGCAGGGCAAGGAGGACAAGGAAAACCTGCTCAACGCCGAGAAGCTCCTCGCTTACACGCCCGGCGACAAGAACCTCATGCTCGCCCTGACGCAGGCGGCCCATCGCGGGGGATATTACGACACCGTCATGTTCTTCGGCCCGATGACGCTCCAGGCGAACATCACCGATCCCAAGGGGCCCGATTTCAAAATCTTTCGCACGCTGACGGACATCTACGTCTCGCTCCAGATTTGGCCCAACGCCGTTGAGGCCTGCAACTGGTGCGCGAAGATGAAGCCGGACGACATGGATCTTCAGAAAGAGCTGAAAGACCTGGGCGCGCAGCAGACGATGTCGGCGGGGAAATACGGCGTCGCCAAGAGCTTCCGCGAATCCGTCCGCGACATGGACAAGCAGCGAAAGCTCATGGTCAGCGATTCCGACGTCCGCACCGTCGATATGCTCGAGGCGGCGATTGCGGAAGCCAAGGGGGAGTGGGAAGCCGAGCCCAATGAGCCGGGCAAGCTGATGAAGTACGTCGAGGCTCTGCGCAAGACCGAACTCCCGGAATACGAAAACACCGCCATCGAGCTGCTCGAAGAGGCCTACAAGCGCACCAGCCAGTTCCGCTGGCGGAAGAGCGCTGGCGAGATCAAGTTGATCCAGCTTTCGCGCATGGAGCGCAGCCTTCGCCAGACGCTCCAGAAGGACCCGTCCAACGAGGAGCTGAAGCAGCAGTACCAGCAGTTCAACGCCGAGCGCGCTGAAGAAGAGCTAAAGGAGTACATGCTCTGGACGGAGAACTACCCGACGGAGACCGGGTACAAATATCAGATGGCGGTCAAGCTGTTTCAGCTCAAACGTTTCGATGAGGCGATTCCGCTCTTTCAGCAGGTGCGGCAGGATCCGAAGTATCGCACCGACGCCGGCGTCGCGCTGGGCAAGGCCTTCCTCGAAGCCGGCTTCGCCGACGAAGCGGTCGATACGCTGCGCGACGCCAACGAGGCGTACCAGATCAAGGGAGACGCCAAGTCCATCGACATGATGTATTCCTACGGCCGGGCGCTGGAAGCCAAGGGGGACACGCAGGCCGCGATCAAGGCGTACAGCCAGGTCGCGCAGTGGGATTTCAACTACCGCGACGTGCAGAAGCGCATCAAATCGCTCCGCGCCCAACCCAAGGCTTAATCTCGCCGCAACCGCCGCTGGACAAACTTTCACCGATCACTACACTGCTGCCCCTTACGAATCAGGAGTAACCGCCCGTGGCCCATTCGATTTCCGCCAAGAAGCGCGTCCGCCAGAACCTCAAGCGCCGCGCGCGCAATCGTTATCGCAAGGAACAGATCAAAGAGCAGATCAAGAGCTTTACCTCCGCGGTGACGCACGGCGACATCAAGAAGGCGGAAGAGGAGCTGAAGAAGGCGGTCCAGCGGATGGATCGCGTCGCCACGAAGGGCGTGTTGCACAAGAACACCGCCGCGCGCAAGCGCAGCCGCCTGACCAAGCGTCTCAACGCCGCCCGCGCCAACGCCGGCAAAGGTACCAAGGCCGCGTAATCCAAGCGCCTCGGTTAAGAGAATCATTTAGCCGCGGTCCTTGGGCCGCGGTTTTTTATTTGCATCGCCGTAGAATCGGAGTTCGCACATGGCTGAATCATCCAACGTGATGGAACAGATCGTCTCCCTCTGCAAACGCCGCGGGTTCGTCTATCCCGCGAGCGAAATCTACGGCGGTCTCAATGGCTTCTGGGATTACGGGCCGCTCGGCGTGCTGCTGAAGAATAACATCCGCGACCACTGGTGGCGGAACATGGTCCTCTCGCCCCCGATCGGACCGGACGGGCACCCGATCGACATGGTGGGAATCGACACCGCGATCATCCAGAACCCCAAAACCTGGGTCGCTTCCGGTCACGTCGGCGGCTTTAGCGATCCCATGGTCGATGACCGCGAATCCAAGCAGCGCTATCGCGCCGATCACGTCATGGTCATGGTGCCCAAGGACAAGCAGGGGAACGCCTTCGCGTTTCTCCCCGGCGAGCAGGAGGCGGCGGAGAAGAAGATCAAGCGCGACGCGCGGCGAAATCCGACGGATTACGACGTCGTTTCGCTCATGACGCTGGCGCTGGATCAATACGGCAACATCGTCGCCCCCGCGACCAAATCGCCCGGCACGCTTACCGAGCCGCGCGCCTTCAATTTGATGTTCATTACCTACGTCGGCGCGCTCCAGAGCGACGATTCGAAGGCATACCTGCGACCGGAAACCGCGCAGGGCATCTTCCTGAACTTCAAGAACGTCGTGGACACGACCCGCGTGAAGGTTCCCTTCGGCGTCGCGCAGATCGGAAAATCGTTCCGCAATGAAGTCACGCCGCGCAATTTCATCTTCCGCAGCCGCGAGTTCGAGCAGATGGAGATGGAGTGGTTCTGCCATCCCGATGAAGCGCGGCAATGGTACGAGTTCTGGAAAGTCGAGCGGATGAACTGGTGGCGATCGCTGGGCGTGAAGGAGTCGAACCTGAGGCTCCGCGATCATGAAGAGACGGAGCTTTCGCACTACTCGAAGATGACGGTGGATATCGAGTATCTCTACCCCTTCACCGCGCCCGATTACGGCGAGCTGGAAGGAATCGCCCATCGCGGCTGCTTTGATCTCACGCAGCATCAGGAGAACTCCGGGCAAAAGCTCGACTACTTCGATCAGGATCTTCAGCTGAAACTGAAGGAACAGGGCGTCAGCGCCGAGGACATCAAGGCGAAGAGCCGGTACATCCCCAATGTGATCGAGCCGGCGAGCGGTTTGACGCGCGCGGTGCTCGTCATTCTCTGCGAAGCGTATCGAAAAGAGCCGGGCCGGCAGGGGACCGAGGAGTTTCTCTCGATCAAGCCGCAGTTCGCGCCGATCAAGCTCGGCATCTTCCCGCTGGTGAACAAGGAGGGGATGCCGGAGGTCGCCGAGAAGCTTTACCTCGAGCTGCGACGGGATTTCACCTGCGAATACGATCCCAAGCAGTCGATCGGCAAGCGCTACGCGCGCATGGACGAGATCGGCACGCCCTTTTGCATCACGATCGACGGCGACACGCTCAAGGACCAGACGGTGACGGTCCGCGAGCGAGACAGCATGGCTCAGCAGCGCATCGCGCTGGACAAAGTCCGCTCTTACGTCGCCGAGCGAATGCGGGATTAGCCAAACGTGCGGCGTCACCTGCTGATCAGCCTCGTGCTGTTCCTGCTGACGCTGATCGTCTTCGCGCAGGTCCGCAAATTCGACTTCATCAACGTCGATGATTCGCAGTACATCCGCGACAACGGCCGGGTGCTGAGCGGCATGACGTTTTCGAATATCGGCTGGGCGTTCACGACGCTCAAGATGGCCAACTGGCATCCGCTGGCGTGGCTGAGCCACATGGCGGACGCGCAGATGTTCGGCGTGAATCCCGCTGGGCATCACATGACCAGCGCGGTGATCCATTCGATCAACGCCGCTCTTGTTTATCTCGTGCTCATGTCGCTGACGGGTTCGACGTGGAAGAGCGCCATCGTCGCGGCGCTCTTCGCGGTGCATCCACTGCGGATGGAATCGGTGGCGTGGGTGAGCGAGCGCAAGGACGTGCTGTGCGCGATGTTCTTCATCGCGGCGATCGGGTGTTATGGGCGATTTATCGCGACGCGATCGAAACGATGGTATGCGGCGCTCGTCGCTGCGTTTGTGCTGGGGATCATGTCCAAACCGATGATCGTGACGTTGCCGTTTGTGCTGTTGCTGATCGATTGCTGGCCGCTGAAGCGGCCAGCCCGGTGGGCACTTCTGGTCGAGAAGCTTCCCTTGCTTGCACTGTCGATCATGAGCGCGATTGTCACCATGATCGCGCAAAGTCGCGGCGGGGCGGTCGTTGATCAGCATCGGTATCCGATGCTGCTGCGTGTTGGCAACGCGATCTGGAGCTATGGAAGGTATCTGAAGAAGACCGCGTGGCCGAGCGATCTGGCGGCGTATTACCCGTACATGGGCGTCATGCCGGGGACGTCGCTTCCATGGGGAAAAGCGGCGATCGCTGCGATCGTCTTGATTGCGCTGACGGCGCTCACGATGCGCATGTGGCGGATTGAGCGCGCGGCGCTCATTGGCTGGCTTTGGTTCCTCGGCGTGCTGGTGCCGACGATGGGCCTGGTGCAGGTCGGCACGCAGTCGATGGCCGATCGGTATGCGTATCTCCCGCACATTGGACTGTTCATCGCGATCGTCTGGGGCATCGATGCGATCGGCGCGACGGTCCGACCGGTTGCTTGCGCCTTCGCGGGCCTAACCATCGCCATCTTCGGCGGCTGCACCATGTACCAACTGCACTACTGGCAGAATTCCGGTGCCCTCTTCGCGCACGCGCTGGAAGTCACCGATCACAATGCGGTCGCAAACAAATGCCGCGGCATGTGGCTGATCGACGAGGGCCGCGGCAGGGAAGCTGAGGGATATTTCATTCAGGCTCTGTCACTCGATCCGTCTGATTTCGAGACCGAGATGAACTACGGCAACCTGCTGGCGGAGCGCGGGGCGGCGCGCGAGGGCCTCGATCATCTGCTTGCCGCCGTCCGCGTCGCCCCGCGCCGCGCCGATGTCCAAAGCAATCTCGCCGACGTCCTCGCCCAGCTCGGCCGAAACGATGAGGCGATCCAGCACTATCAAATGGCGATTCAGCTCGATCCTGATCTCCCGCAGCCGTATTTAAACTACGGCATCACGCTCGCGCAGGCTGGGCGAGTGCGCGAGGCGCTGCCGCTGTTTGAACGGGCGCTGCAACTACGTCCGGACTATCAACAGGCGCGACAGATGCGCGACACGGCGCGCAAGATGCTTGGGCAACCATGAGACGCGACACGATCATCTGCGTTGTTATCGCGGCGGCGACGATCGCGCTCTTCGCCCCGATTCGCACCCACGAGCTGATCAGCTACGACGATCCGCAGTACGTCGAGGAGCCGCACGTGAAGGCCGGCCTGACGAGCGACGGCCTTGGCTGGGCATTTACCACCATGTACTTCGCCAACTGGCATCCGATCACCTGGCTGTCGCTGATGTTCGATGCACAGCTCTACGATAACGCTCCCGGCGGATTTCATCTGAGCAACATCCTGATCCACGGCGTCAACGCGGCGCTGGTCTATCTGCTGCTTTGCCGCCTCACCGGCGCGACGGGGACGTCGATCGTGATCGCAGCGCTATTTGCATTTCATCCGCTGCGCGTGCAATCGGTGGCATGGGCGGCGGAGCGGAAAGGGCTGCTGTGCGCGATGTTCGCGCTGCTCAGCTTTCTCGCATATGTCCACTTCGCCCGGCGCGGGTCGCGCCTCGCCTACGCCTGTGTCATCGCCTGTTTCGCCCTCTCTCTGATGAGCAAGCCGGCCGCCGTCACCATGCCGATCGTCCTGCTGATGCTCGATGCTTGGCCGCTGGCGCGATTGCAGCGGATCGGCTGGCGGCGCGCCCTGCTGGAGAAGACTCCGTTATTCGTGCTTATGATCGCCTCGTGCATCATGACCTTCGTTGCACAGCGGCGATGGGGCGCCGTTTCCTCATCAGAGGCGTATCCGCTGTCCCTGCGAGCGGCCAACGCGCTTTGGGCGTACGCGCGATACGTGATGCTGACGGCGTATCCGCGTGGACTGGCGATTTTTTATCCATACGAAGGAGCGATCGCGGGGACGCGCCTGCCGACGCTGGCGCTGGTCGCGGCGGGAAGCTTGATTGCCGCCCTCACGGGCCTGGCAATCGTCCAAGCTCGTCGCGGGCAGCCCGCGGTGTTGTTGGGCTGGCTTTGGTTCCTTGGGATGCTGGTCCCAACCATTGGGATCGTGCAGGTGGGGTCGCAGTCGATGGCGGACAGATATACCTACTTGCCGCACATCGGCCTATTCATTGCGATCGTGTTCACATTCCAGCCGCTGCTCGCCAGGCCAGCGTGGCTGGCGCCCCTGGCGACGGGCCTTGCGATCCTCGCGCTGGCGCTGGTGGCGCGAGCGGAAATCGGCTACTGGAAGAGCGATCTCACGCTCTTTCCGCGCGCGCTGGCAGTCACCAACCACAATTATCTCGCGCACAACGTTCTCGGCTATGCGCTGGCGAAACGGGGAGAAAACGCCGCCGCCGAGGAGCATTATCGAAAGTCCATCGCCATCCTTCCCGATCATCCGGAGGCGTTGATGAATCTCGCCAACCTGCTCGGCGATGAAGGACGGACAGATGAGGCAATTGAGCTATACAACCGCGCGGTGCGTGCATCTCCGCACAATTTTCTCATTCGCTACAACTATGGCCTGACGCTGGCGCGCAATGGACGGGAGCGCGACGCGCTTGAGGAATTCGCGCAGGCCGTCCGCCTCCAGCCCGATCACGCCGAGGCGCATTATTCATATGGCCTGGCGCTGCGATCGCAGGGTCGCGCTGACGAAGCTGAGCAGCAAATGCGCCTCGCCGCGGCACTGGCGGAAAAGCAAGGGGCGCCTCTTCACAGCGAGCACCCGAGCATCGACAATCACGCCCGCTAACGATGTCTCGCCAGCTCGACATTCTCGCGCTCGAACCGTTCTACGGCGGCGGCCGGCGGAACATGCTCGAGACGCTCATTCACTACAGCCGCCATCGCTGGACGCTGCTCAAGCTCCCGCCACGGCGGATTGAGCGGCGGCTCACCGCCGCGGCGCATTGGTTCAGCGAGCAACTGACCCGTCACTGGGTGGGGCGGGTCGATCTGCTCTTCACCAGCGAAGCGCTCAACCTGGCTGACCTCTATCGGCTCATGCCCAACCTCCTGCGCAAGCCGTCGGTCGTCTACTTTCATTCCAATCAGCTCCCCCACCCATCGGTCGATTCCAATAACCCGCTCGACACGGCGAACCTGAACACGGCGACTGCATCGACGGAAATCTGGTTCAATTCGCTCTATCATCTGCGCGATTTTCTCGCCCGCGCGTCGGCGCTGGTCGCCAAGCACCCGGAATTGTCGGGCCGAAATCCGATGCCTGATCTGACCGCCAAGGCGCATCTCATGCGCCCGCCGGTCGATTTTGCACCGATCCAGGAAACCATCGCCAACTCGCCCGTCCAGCGAAAGAAGCGCGGCATCTTCGTCGACACCCGCGACGCCAACGTCCGCCTGCTCAATGCATCCCTGGCGACGCTGATGCGACGAGGGGAGAAATTTGAGCTCACAACCGTCGGCCCGGCCGAGGAGTTGGCAACCGACCTGCCGCGGACGACGCTGCCGGAGATGGACGAGGTCGGCCACATTCGGGCGATGCTGTCGTCCGGCATCTTTATCAGCACCAAGGACGGCGCGCCGGCGGACTACCGGGCCGTCCGCGCCTGCGCCGCCGGGTGTTGGCCGATCGTCCCGGCATCCGGTTGCTATCCCGAGCTGCTCCCCAAGAAGATCCATTCGCGCACGATGCACGATGGCTCGCAATCCGACCTGACGTCCAAGCTCCAGGACACTTGGCATCTGGACGCACCCAGCGGATACGAAGATGAGCTGGCGGACACGCTGGGGCTGTTTGATCCGATGGTCACGTGCAAGGCGATCGACGAGCGTCTGGAACAGCTTTGCGGCCTTATGATGACGTCGAAGTAAATCGCGAGTCCAAAAAAAAACGGTCGAACGACCGCGGCTTCTGGCACGCGGATGGCACCCCTAACTTCCAAACTTGCTCCCTTTCGATCGTGTCTAGTACGATTGAATTGACGCACTGCGAGGAGCTCACCATGAACCAACGCGTTTTGTACTTCACTTTGACCCTGCTTCTCTGCGTAGCTTCCGCAGTTCATGCGAAGGTCGGCATCGTCAAAACACGCGAAGGGAACACTTACGAAGGGGACATCAACGACACTGACGCGAAATCCGTCACGGTCACGATGCGCGGCATCCCCACGACCATTGAACGCGGCCGGATCATCTCCATCACCTATCCGCAGCAGAACTTCGCCCAGCAATTCGCCGCCCGCAAGGCACGCCTCGCTCCGAATGACGCGCAGGGCCGGTTGGCGCTGGCGCGCGAGGCGTTTGCGCAGCGGGAATACGCGCTGGCACGCGACGCCGTCGATGAGTCACTTCAGATCGATCCGAACAATGCCGACGCCGTCGCCCTGCGCGACACGATTCAAAGCCAGATGCGGCTCGAGCACGCCAAGCCCAAGACCGACGAGCCGGCTGTGGCGAAGGAAGCGGCGCCGGCGACTCAGCCGACGGATCAGAAGATGCTCACGCCGGTGCAGATCAACGCCGTCCGCCAGGCGGAGATGCGCGAGGACGACGTCGGCGTGCGTATTCGCCTGGAGCGCGGCGTCCTCAAGCGCTTTATCGAATACAGCCAGATCCCGCCCGGCGAAGTGATTTCGCTGAACATCATGCAGCAGGCGCAGCTCATCCTGAAGAAGGGAACGCCGGAGATGCGCAAGGATGTGATGATTCTAAACGATCCGCCGGCGCTGTTTCAGTACCGCCGCACCGTTCAGCCCTTTGTCGTGCAGAATTGCGCGACTTCGATGTGTCACGGGGGAAATGCGGCGACGAACTGGAACATGGTTCTCCCGCCCGATTCGGACGCCGCGACCTACACCAACTTCCTCAACATGGAGAAGTACACCAAGCGGAGCAAGCAATCGAACGATGCGCTGTTCGGAGCAGGCGATCCGAAGATGATCGATCGGCAGCAGCCGCGGATGTCGCTGCTGCTTCAGTATGCGTTGCCGGGTGCGATTTCGGAGATCGATCACGTTGAGCTTCCGAACTATCACCCACCGCTGCGCGGGCTCAATGATCCGCGCTACTTGATGCTGCTCGATTGGATCGGCAAGGGTCTTCAGCCGGTGGAGCCGGATTACGGATTTGATTGGGGAGCGCCGGCAGCGACGCAGCCGGTGTCTCAAGCGGCCAGCGCGCCCGCCACCAAGCCCGCCGCGAATATTCGTCCGCCAACGGTCGCGCCTCATTCCGCGCCGCCGTCCGCTGCGCCTCCGCGACGATAGCCGCTCATGACGCCGATGCTGTTCCTGGCCATTGTCCTGACGCTGACGGCGATCGCGGTGATCGCCCAGCACATCCGCCGCCACCGCCATCTGGCTCAGTTGGAGGACCTAGCGCAGGAATGGAAGATGCATTTCAGCGCGACCGACCGCTTTCGTCTCGCGCCGCGCGTCGCGCAGCGTCTTCCCATCCCGGGCGCCGCCGCTGTCCGCGTCGTCGATTTGATCTACGGCATCGATCGCGACCGCTATCGCTACCTTTTCGCCGCCGAGTACACCATCGGCGTGCTGCGCACGAAGACCGGCATCCGGCGCATCGGCGCCTTCAGCGAGCCGCGCGAGCGCTCGGCCACCAGCCCGCCGGATGAGCTGATTTTCGCGCCTGAATCACTTGCGGTCATCGAGCAATACCGCCATCTGCGCAAACTCACCTTCCCGGCCGCTGTATGATTCGCACCGCCATCGCGAGCTTCACGGGCTGGCTGGGACAGCGCAGCCTGATCGTGATGCTGGCCGCGCTGATCGCGGTTGCGGGGACGTGGGGTTTCATCGCGCTGGCGGATGAAGTTCGCGAAGGCGACACGCAGAAGTTCGACGACTGGGCGATCCGATCGCTCCGCCGGGCAGACGATCCCGCAACACCCATCGGCCCGCGCTGGCTGCACGAAGCCGGCCGCGACGTCACCGCGCTCGGCGGCGTCGCCGTCCTCAGCCTGGTTACCTTCAGCGTCGCCGGCTATCTCTTGATGGCGCGCAAGTATCACGCGATGTGGCTGACGCTCATCGCCACCTTCAGCGGCCTGATCGTCAGTTCGCTGCTCAAGCACGCGATGAACCGCGCTCGCCCCGATCTGGTGCCGCACCTCTCGCAGGTCTACACATCGAGCTTCCCCAGCGGCCATTCGATGCTCTCGGCGGTCGTCTATCTCACGCTCGGCAGCCTGCTTGCGCGCCTTTCGCCCGGCTGGGCCGTGAAAATCTACTTCGTCTCGACCGCCATGTTTCTGACATTTCTGATTGGCGTCAGCCGCGTTTACATGGGGGTGCACTATCCGACCGATGTCTTAGCCGGCTGGACTGCGGGCTTGGTCTGGGCCATCCTCTGCTGGCTCGTCGCGCGATACCTTCAGCATCGCGGGGCGGTTGAAAAGGACACGCACAAGACATGAAGATCGGAACGTACTACTACCCCGAGCAATGGCCGCAGGATCAGTGGGAACGAGACTTCGATCTGATGGCGCGCATGGGGATGCAGATCGTCCATATGGGCGAGTTCGCGTGGTTTTCGCTTGAGCCGAAAGAAGGCGATTTCTCGTTCGATTGGCTGGAGCAATGTTTGGAACTCGCACAGGATCGCGAGATGGATGTGATCCTCTGCACGCCGACAGCGGCGCCGCCGGTTTGGCTGGTCGAGGCGCATCCGGACATCCTGCCGATCGATGAAACCGGCCGAAGGATGCGGTCGGGGGCGCGGCGGCATTACACACCGACATCGCGAACGATGCAGGATGCGACCCGCCGGATTGTCAGCGCGATGGCCGAGAGCTTCGGCGGTCATCCGGCGGTCATCGGCTGGCAGATCGACAATGAATACAGCGGCTTCTTCGACCAAAGCGATCAAACGCATCGGGCCTTCCAGCAATGGCTGCGCGGAAAGTACGAAGCCATCGACGCACTCAACGCCGCATGGGGGACGCAGTTCTGGAATCAGCAGTTCGACGATTTCGCGCAGATCAAGCTCGCTCCGCAGCGCTTCTCGCGCTATGGCAATCCGCATCACACCCTCGACAGCTCGCGTTTCTGGTCACACGCCTTCGCGCAGTTCAACAAGCTGCAGGCCGACATCCTCAAGCCGCGCGTCGGCGATCGGTTCATCACGACCAATTTCATGGCGTTCCACCCGGACGTAAATCCCATGGATTTTTCCCGCGACCTGACGCTGATGGCGTGGGACAGCTACCCGCTCCACTCGCCGCCGGTCGCGCCCGAGACCGAAGAATTTCGCATCGGCGATCCCGCCGCCATCGGCTTCGTGCACGATCAGATGGCCAGCTACACCGGGCGATTCGGGCTGCTGGAGCTTCAGCCGGGGCATATCAACTGGGGCGGCTATCCGGTGCTACCGTATCCGGGCGCGATTCGCCTCTGGATCTGGACGGCGCTGGCGCACGGCGCGGAGTTCGTCACGACTTATCGCTTCCGCCAGCCACGCTTTGGCGTCGAGTTGTTCCATGAAGGCCTGGTTGAGACCGACGGCGTGACCCCATCGCCCGGCGGCGAGCAATTCACCCGCGTTGCCACCGAGATGAAGCTGATCGACCGCGCCAAATGGAACGACGATCGGCAGACCTGCGATCCGCGCTCCACCATCGGCCTGCTCTTCGACGTCGAGCAGCTTTGGCAATTCCAGACGCTTCCGCAGGCGGTGCGCTGGGATCAGCCGCGCTGGCTGCGTCTCTGGTATGCCGCCGCCGCACGCCTCGGGCTGTGCGTCAAGATCATTCACCCCGATCGCGATTGGCCGGCTGAGCTGAAATTCATCGTCGCGCCCGCTCTGCAAATGATCGACCTGCAAACGATCGAGAAGATGCAGCGCTTCTACAATGACGGCGGGCATCTCGTCCTCACCTGTCGCACGGCATTGATGGATCGCCGCGGGCAGATGTTCGAAGGCAAAACCGCCCAGCCGATCCTCGATCTCATCGGCGGCGAGATCGAGGCGTATGACTCGCTCCCCGAGAAGACCTTCGGCCACGTCGATCTCGACGGCAAGAAGCACGAGTGGGGCGTGTGGGGCGATCTGCTTTACGCGCGCGAGGGGACCAAGGTGATCGCCAAGTATGCCGATCAGGTCTACGAAGGCGCCGCCGCCGTCACGCAATGCCGCTGCAAATCCGGCGGCGTCGTCACCTACTGCGGCGTTTACGCCGAGGCATCCTTCATCGACGCCCTGATGGAAAAACTTGCCGCGCAGGCGGATCTGAAGACGTCTTCGCTCCCTTCACGCGTGCAGCTTATCCGCCGCGGGCGGTATCGCATCTTGCTGAACTACCAGGACAAGCCGCACGTCGCCCCGGCTCCCGCGAGCGCCCGCTTCGTCGTCGGCACGCGGAACGTCGATCCCGCGGGCGTGGCGATTTGGAGCGAGTGAATCTGTTCGTTACGATCCCGCCATGCCTTCGATCGACATGCCCCTCGAGCAGTTGCGGCAATACACGCCGCCGCTCTATCGCGAGGGGGATTTCGAGGAATTCTGGCGAAGCACGATCGCCGAGGCGATGAAACAGCCCCTGAACGCGGAGTTGATCCCGTACAGCCTGCGCGCCCGCGGGTTGCAATGCTACGCCGTGCGTTTCGACGGCTATCAGGGCGGACGAATCGCGGGCTGGTATCTTCGGCCGGAATCGGGCGGAAACGTTCCCGGCATCTGCTTCTATCACGGCTACTCCGGTCGCGCGCAGCGTCCGCTCGATCTTGTCGCCATCGCGTCGCAGGGAATCGCCGTTCTGAGCATGGATTGTAGGGGACAGAACGGCCAATCGCAGGATGCGGTTGGGTATCCCGAAGGACACGCGCCCGGCTGGATGACGAAGGGCATTCGCGATCCGAAGACCTACTACTATCGTTATGTCTACGCCGACGCCGTCCGCGCGCTGGAACTGCTCGCGCGGCGCGACGAAGTGGATGCCAATCGGCTTGCGATCACGGGCGTGAGCCAGGGCGGCGGGATCACGTTGGCGGTCGCGGCGTTGTCCGAGCGCCCGATTCTCGCGCTGCCGGACATTCCCTTCCTCTGCGATTACCGCCGCGCTGTGCAGATCACGCCCAATGGGCCGTATCCGGAAATCCCCTTGCTGGTCAAATCGTTCCCGGATTTGTACGAGCAGGCGTTTCGGACGCTGAGCTACTGCGACAACCTGAATCTCGCGCCGATGATCAAGTGCCGCACGGTGGTCAGCAATTGTCTCTGGGACGACATCTGTCCGCCGAGCACGATCTACGGCGTCTACAACCACCTGACGTGCTCCAAGCAGATCGAGATTTATCCCTTTCATAAGCACGAGGTGCCGTACGAGCACAACGAGCTGAAGTTTCGGTTGCTGGTGGAGACGCTCCTCGATCGGACGCCGCCGCGCGGCGCGGGGGCGTAGTGGCTGACTTTTTCGAGTTCCGCGAAAAGATCACGCGCTCGAAAGCTCAACCCGCGCCATCGTCACAATCCAACGCGATCACGATTTCGCAGCTTACCCGGCAGATTGATCAAGCCCTTCGCGCTAAGCTCCCGCAGGCGTTCCTGGTCCAAGGTGAAGTCAGCAACGTGAGTTTTCATGGCGCGTCCGGCCATCTCTACTTCACCCTCAAAGACCCCGACGCCTGCATCGAATGCGTGATGTTCCGTAGCGACGCCGAGCAGTTACGCTTCGATCCGCAGGATGGGATGGAATTGCTCGCAAGCGGGAGCGTCAAGGTCTACGCGCAGCGCGGGCGATACCAGCTCTATGTGACGTCGCTTCAGCCGCTCGGGCAAGGAGCACTCGAAGTCGCATTCCAGCAACTCCGGCGCAAGCTCGAAGGCGACGGGCTATTTGCCGCCGACCGCAAGAAACCGCTCCCCGCGTTCCCGCTCAACATCGCAATCGTCACCGCCCCGCAGGCGGCGGCATTGCACGACATGCTCAAAGTCCTGCGGCGATTTCCGTGGCTGCGGCTGTTTCTTTACCCCGTCCCGGTGCAGGGCACGGGTGCCGCCGATCGCATCGCCGCGGCGCTTCGACATCTATCATCGCGACACCGCGACATCGGCGGGATCGACGTGATCCTCCTCGGGCGCGGCGGGGGATCGCTGGAAGACCTCTGGGCGTTCAATGAGGAGATCGTCGCCCGCGCCGTCGCCGCCAACAGCATTCCGATCGTCACCGGCATCGGCCACGATGTGGACGTCTCCATCGCCGATCTGATTGCTGATCATCACGCTCATACGCCAACCGAGGCCGCGCAGGTGATCACTTCGGCCTGGCGCGGCGTCTTCGACTCGATCGACACTGCGACGCTGCGTCTCCGCCGCGGCCTGCGGACGCTGCTCCAATCGGCCCGCCAACGCCTCGACTCGATCGCCCGCCACGAGCATTTCCGCCGCCCGCTCGACCGGGTCAATCAGCTTCGCCAGTTCATCGACGACCGCGACCGGTCGGTGCGCGTCGCGATGAACAGCCACATCTGGGAGCTCCAGCGCGACCTGCGCGAGATGGAGCAATCGCTCGCGGAGCACAGCCCGACCGTGCGCGTCCGATTGCTGCGTGAGCGGGTCAACAACGTGCAGCAACGGCTCGCCTACGCCGCCGCCACCGACCGCCAGCGCCGTCGATCGCGCGTCGACTCACTCGAGCGGGAGCTGCGCGCAATCAGTCCCGAGGCAGTTCTCCGCCGCGGCTTCTCTCTCACTACGATCAAGAAGGATGGAACGGTCGTCCGCAGCGCAAAGCAGATCAAGGGCGGCGAAAAGTTGGTTACCCGATTGTCAGATGGGATGATCGAATCGATTGCTGAGGATCCGCAGCAGCCGAAGCTGTTCTGAATCAGGCGACCGCTGGCGTGCCCGGATCATCGCGGATGATCGCATGCCGCATCACTTCCAGTCGCGTGGCGACCTCGTTCATGTTCTTCGGCCGCTTCACCGGCGAGGTGCGAACGCAATCCATCACCAGGTTGGAAAGCTGCTCCGGCACCGTCTTGTTGATCGCGTGCGGTGGATCGATCTTCGCATCGAGCAGGAAGCTGTTCTCCTTCTTGCTCACGGTGTACAGCGTCGGCAGCTTGGTGCCGGCCATCGCCCAGTACATCGTCGCGCCCAGATTGAACACATCTGTGCGCACCGTCACGGGGCCGCACTTCACCTGCTCGGGGGCGATGTAATCGGGAGTTCCCTGGATGCGGCTCTTGACCGTCCCGAACTTCGCCGCCTGCCCGAGATCGATCACCTTCACGTCGTTCTTGTCATTGAGCAGGATGTTGTTCGGCTTGAGATCGCAATGGACGTAGCCGAGCGAATGCAGCGCATCCAGCGCCCGCGCCGTCTTGATGAACACATCCACCTGCCCGAGCAGCGTCGGCGGCTTGACGAATTCCAGCGGCCGGCCGTCGAAGAGCTCCATGATCAAGGCGGCATCGGTCACCTTGAAGAGCATGTTCTTGTTGATCTTCAGATCGACCGTCCGCCGCAGGCCGGGATGGCGGATGAGCTGCCCGACCTCGTGCTCGGCCTCGAGCTGCTCGATGAAGCGGATGTCCTTGTCGTTCTTACGGGTGACGTGCTTGAGGGCGTAGAGATGGCTGTCGCGCGGGTCGGAGACGGCGTAGATGACGCTGCCGGCACCTTCGCCGACTAGGTCGATGACGTCATAGCCAAACAGCGACTTGGGAACCCCCGAGCCGTAGTCTGGACCTGAACTGGTACCGACCCCGAAAAGTGTCATGTCACCCAACTGGCAAATTCACCCGACCACAGAATTGTTCGCATTGTCCACTAGCAGCGCCCGTGCCGAAATCGGCCTGATCGGGTCTGCTATTGATCTATACGGCAAACTCAGGCGGATATTGGATTTATTCGCGGAAAATCCAGCTTTGAATTCATGACGCCGCCGACGCCAAGGTTTATCTGGGAGGGTTAATCCGGCTGGGGTGCAGCGAAACAAGGCGGGCGGCGACATCCTGCGACGCCGCC
>JADMIO011089315.1_pt1 | contig 68519 bp, 85 predicted proteins | sample 8958161 | NCBI WGS metagenome assembly JADMIO01 (sample SAMN16585339, study PRJNA669376) | soil metagenome | isolation source: Crop rotation soil | place: USA: Cullars Rotation, Alabama | collected 2011 | reverse complement strand
GCCGCGACTTCAAGTCACGTGAATTCCAAGCTTCGGATCCCACTGTGCTGGAAAGACTGGTATCGCTTTACGGACAGCGAAGGAAATGGCAGCCGCATCGGCCGCACCATAACGGCGCCCGCTGACGACGACCCGCGGCGCGTCAACTTCGCCTTCGTCTCCTGCCAGAACGCAAATTACGGTGCACAGAACGCGTATCGCCGCATGATTTATGAAGATCAGCGCGCAAAGCCTGAAGACAAGCTCGCCTTCGTGCTGCATCTGGGCGACTTCATCTACGAGCTTATGTGGTATCCAGAAGAGCGCGCGACATATTACGATCGCAAAGTCCGCGATCTCGTGCGTTATCCGGATGGCGAGAAGCACGAAGACTTCCACGTGCCCACGACGGTCGCCGGCTATCGCGCCGTCTATCAAGCCTATCTGCACGATCCCGACATTCAGGATGCGCGTGCCTACTTCCCCTTCGTGGCAATGTGGGACAATCACGAGTTCTCGTGGCAGGGCTGGCAGTCGCTGGAGAATTTCGGGAAGGGCGATATCCCGTCGCAAACGCGCAAGGTTGCCGCCATGCAGGTGTGGTTCGAAATCCACCCGTCGCGTGCGACGAAGAAAAATCCGTCTCTGGAGATATTCGATCCGCCTGTGGTGACGAACGCGCCGATCACGAAGTTCGATGACCACGGACTAGGCACAGAGCCGAACAACCTCACGGCGGTGAACAGCCTCATCGGCTATCGCGCGCTGCGGTTCGGAAAGAATGTCGATCTCATCATCACCGACCAGCGCTCCTACCGCTCCAGGGATCCGATGGACAATCCGGCGACCAACGCATTGGGAGATTTCCCATTTGTCCCAGAGGACATCCAGATCGCGCTCGATGGCGGCCGCGAAGCGAATGGCGGAAAGCCGCCGGAGACCATCAAATTCGGTGACGTCACCTTCGCCAACTATCGGAAGGATGAGCCGGCGGCGACGTTGCTGGGCGCCACGCAGAAAGCGTGGTTCATCGACAAACTGAAAGCCTCGCAAGCGACGTGGAAGGTCTGGGGCAACACCCAAGCCACGCTTGATATGCGCGCGGACCCGCACAATCTGCCGGACGGCATGGGCGGCAAGAAATGGCCGGACGAAAGCTATGGCGGCTTCGGCACCGGTGAACCTTGCGCCGCTTATGTCGAGCGCAATGAGATTTACGATATGATCGCGCGCGAGGGCATTACCGGTTTCGCAGCCGTGGCGGGCGACCGTCACAGCTTCTGGGCCGGCGTGGCGACGAAATCGCTGCCACCGCGCGGCTTCGAGCCGGTGGGCATCGCATTCGTCACCGGCTCCCTCTCCGCCCCGGGTATGGCCGAATCGAGCGAACACCATTTTAAAAAAGAAGAGCCGTCGCAGCAGCTTGTCGTGGTGCAGCGCGAGAGCGGCGAATTTGAAACCACGGTGAATCTTACGGTGCATCATGGTGTACGCACGGCGCTGGAATACGCCAAGAGCGGCGACATCGTGAAGGCGCGCGCGCTGCGAAATCCCAATAGCGCACCGCATGTGTCGTTCGTCGATATGGGCGGGCATGGCTACGGCGTTATGCGCGCAAGCACGGATCGCATGGATACCGAGTTCGTCTGCATCCCGCGCCCGGTCGAGCGGGCAACGACCGACGATGGTGGGCCGCTGCGCTACCGCGTCTTGCATTCCGCCAAGTTGTGGAACAAGGGCGAACGGCCGGTGCTGGAACAGACCGTCATCGAAGGCGACGCCAAGCTATCAATTTGAGCGCACGAAATTATTCAGAGAGACTGGGGACAAGCCTAAAGGTCGCTCTACACTGAGCTGTCAGTGATAACTAACTGTTATGCTCATTGGCAGACAGAGCCTTCCGAACGCTTTGTCACTCAGTCGGCTCGGCCTCGCAGGTGCTTTCTTGCTGGTCTACAGCAACACCAGCGAGCCTCGGTTTCTCGCAGCCGTGCTTCTTGGGCTCATGGCCGTAGCCACCGACTTCCTGGACGGCTACCTCGCCCGTCGATGGAAAGTGGCTAGTGAGGCAGGATATTTTCTGGATGGTTTGGGAGACAAAGGATTTTATCTCGCAATCTACCTAACGATGCTGCGAGAAAAAGCGTCGGCCGAAATGGTAGTTTGGCTGCTAATAGGTCGGGAGATTGTACTTTATGCCCTACGTTCACTCGATGAAGATCGGGCGCACAATATTGCCCGTCTGCGTCCATATTCCCGCGCATTCGCGTTGTTCATCCGTCTCTACTTCGTCGTGTTTCTGTTAAGGGACGGTGCTCGTGTAATGGGCGTTCCAATCGATATTCCAATTTGGTTCGGTGAGCTCTTCGGCGTGATCGCGCTCGTGCTAGGCTACATAGCTATCGTCCAACTCGTGCGAGGTATGGGCCAAGCGCATTGAATATCACGCCCAACAGCGGCAGAGCGTTCATAACGAAGAGTAATACTTTTGCGGTCCCGCTGTACGGCATTTCAGCGTGGGCAAAACACACCCTCTCGACGGCGAACTGCAAGATGTCGTTGTCGTCCCTGCGCTGCAGCTGCCCCGACCGGCTCAACATTTCATCATAGACCTTGGCCCGAGCATCTCGAAAAATGAGGTAGCTTGGCATGAATACGAGATAACTGGTGGCCAGAATCAAGATGGTGATGCTTACGAGCGGAATGGAAATAGAACGATAAAATGATCCGTGCGTCCAAAGCAGCGAAAACATCACTCCATACACGATTAGGTAGGGCGCAATAAGCGCCACGGTTAGTGCTCCGAAGCATCTCAAGCCGTAGCAGTTGTCAGGATGCGTTACATCCGGACGAAGCAGATTCCGTGCTCGAATCTGCTTGAGGAGCGCCCATGTCCCGACCGTCATCGTGAGCATCGCATAGCCGACTATGGGGTACAGCAACACCCATGATGTAAACAGGCACAATTTGTATGCCGCAAAGCCCAGCGGATGGGAGAACGAGTCAAAGACGTCATGGCCATAGTACGATAGGGGATCGATGGTTTGCCTGATGTTGTTTGCCCAACTGAAGAGACCTAGCACGACGCATAGCAAGTAACCGAACGCCGCGTATCCCGCTCCGGATGTCCAGCCTGAAAATCTTTGAGTGAGCTGCGCCAGCTTGGCCTGCTTCTGGTGATCACGCGCGGGGAGCGATGAAAATGTGCGTGTGAACGCATGAAAGGCGTATCCAACCGCCATAACCAGAAGGGGGTCACTGATCAGAATTGCCCAAGCGCCATAATGGTCAAAAAGGCCCCGGCCAGGAGATCTCAGATGCCAGGTTCGCTCATGATATGTCGCGACTAACACGGCGGCGATTTGAGCAACGGTGACTGCGGCTAGAGCCGCTGCCCAACTGACGTTTAACAGCCCGTTTTTGCGGAAGATGCGCAGGACCAGTCTTATAGGAGCGGCCAATTTCGCAGCGCGCATAACAGTTAGTTATCACTGATAGCCCCGGGCCAAGGTAGCTGATGATCCGCGTCCTGACCATAGTCTTCGTCAGTCGAAACGCCTCCTCAGACCAGCGTCCGCATGACGTCAGCCCGTTCCAAGGCAGACCGAAGGGCTGTATCCGTGACGTGCGTATATATCTGCGTTGTGGCTATGCTTGCGTGCCCAAGGAGGCGCTGAACGAATCGAATGTCTACGCCGCCCTCTAAGAGCAAGGTCGCAGCGGTATGCCTAAACATGTGCGGGGTAACCTTTCGGCCCACGCCGGATCGCCTGACGAGGGCATGCAATCTAAGTCGAAGGCATTGCGGAGTAAGCGGACGATCACGGTGATTCAGGAACAGTGGCGCATCCAGGCCTGCTCGCCGTGTCCGCGCCTTTACGTGCCGAGAGAGATTCGCTCGAACCCGCTTGTTGGCGATCATTGCGATGCGCTCACGGGCACCCTTCCCGAAGACCTTTATCTCACCACTTTCAGGCTGGACGTCGCTCAACCTCAACGCACATAGCTCAGAAACGCGGAGGCCGGCCGCCGCCAAAATCGATAGACAGAGGTATGTGGTCTCGTCTGCACTGCGACCATCGTTAACTCGCGCATCGCGCAGAAGGACAGTCAGCGCTGGCTTCGGTATGGCTCGGGGCAGGCGGCGAGCGGCCTTTATGTTCAAAGACCACTCCGCAAACGTTTCAGCCGCAAGCGCTCTATCGGTGCTACGCAGAAATGCCCTAACCGCAGCAACCTTTCGTTTCACAGTCGACGGGGAAAGCGACGGTGCAGTTGCAATAAGGCTAAGTCCCTTCCTTATCGCCTCGGCCGTTAAGGTCTCTTGCGCCGTAATGGTTCCCGTGAACTGCGTCAGATCGTTTTTGTAGGCGTCGATCGTGTGCACTGAGAGCCGCCGCACGGTGCGACAGCGTTCCAGGTACGCCGACACTTGTCGCTCAAGGTCGCTCATTTGGTAGCCCCTGCCCCATTGCCCGAGCCGAATTACCAAACACCGCTTAATTCCGGGTTCACCCAACGCAAGCACGGCGAGTGCCGATAATTGGGAATTATGGATGGTGGAGCGGAAATCTACCGCGTGGCTGCTGAATATCTCAAAGGTCAATGGGTACTATATTTTTCAGTTCGGCGAAGCCCGCTCAAATCCGTTAATGAGACAGGTACGCCACGACGTTCCCTTAGGTATTCGCGAGAAGGTGCTCGAAAGATTCAATTCAGTCGTCAGTGACACAGTCCGCGAAAAGGTTAGGGGTGCGTTCAATGTGTCAAGTAAGCGCGGACCAATCTCGAATGGTAGCTCCCACAAGAGTTTGGAGAAACTCTCACATGAAATCACTCGTCTCCTAGTTCCGCGGGAGATTCTCACGGAGATCGACGCCTCTGACGCAGGCAGTCTCATTCTAAGTACAAACGATCCGGCCGTCCCCTGGGAGTTGCTCCACCTGAAGGATGGACTTCTCCTCCAACGATACCCTTTGGGTCGGATCATTCCCGTCAACGAGCGCGTAAGCCCCAGACCCCAAACTGACGCCAAATCGGTTGTTCGAATTCTGGTGCTGGCAAACCCGACCTCAGACCTGCCCGGCGCAGATGAAGAGTACAGGCGTCTGAAGCGCATGTTTGATCGCGACGCCCACTTCACTGCCGACTATCTGATCGGCACAGAGGTGACAATATCTAACATCCTCAAACTCGCCGATGCACATTCATACGATCTCGTGCACTACTCGGGTCACAGCGATTTCGATCCTCGATCCGGGGAGGGTGTGGTCATTTTCGCAGAGGGTCCCGTTTCAGCCAGCTACTTGGTCGATTTGATAGGCACCGATGCTAGCCCGATCTTCTTCTTCAATTCTTGTAGCAGCAGCACAATGGGTGGGGATAAGTTCAGCGCCGGGCACATAAATGGTATTGTTGGTAGCTTCCTGAGGGCCGGGGCACGAGCGTTCATCGGCGCGATATGGCCGGTCGTTGACGAAACTGCCATTGAAATCGCTTGTGAGTTCTACGAGCGCCTAGGCGGAGGTGCGAGCATTGGTGCCGCCCTGAACGCCGCGCGGTTCCAAGTTCCAAGTTCGCCGGACGATCTTACATGGATGGGGTACAGCCTAGTTGGAAATCCGGAGCTTTGTGTCGTCAGCGATCAACAGTGGAGGGGTCAAAGTGCCGCCTCCGATGGGCATATGGCTGCTCGGGAAGCATGGTCTCACGGCCGTACGGCTGTAGTTGGGGGATTTCATCCCATCTGGACTGCTGCAGACCGTAGACAGATAGCTCCGTTGCTCGTCTCATCCGAATGCACGGGATCGCAGAAGCTTGTGCTGCCGCGCAACTCATCGGTGAAGAGCCTCGAAGAGTTGCGGGGCGCCTGCATAGCGTTTCCCCCGTTATCAGGAATGGAGTTTTTCTTTTGGCACATGGTTGAGGATGCAAATCTGAGCCAGTCAGACTTCTCAGTAGTCCACCTGCAACAAGGAGAAATCATTTCAGCGTTGCGTTCCAATCGCGTGGACGCGGCCGTTGTCTGGGAGCCGCATCTCACGGCACTTATGATGGAGGGGTTTGAGATAGTTGAGCCGACTACCAAGCAGACGGACTACACAATTTGCGTTTTGGCCACCGACCGCGACCACTCACATGACGGACCCATAGTACAGCCGCTGCTAGCGCGGTACGCGCACTGCCTTGACTATATCCGTCTGCATCGCGCTCTCGGGGTCGGGAGGTGATTCGGCGAAATCCATATTACCAAGAGTTGACAACTTCCAACCACGGCTCGGCCCAGTCTTGCGTTTCCGAAGATCAAGAATGCAGATGTGCGATCGGCCCGGTGTAATGTGATGGCTCAAACGCCGACATCTTCGCCACTTAGTTGCTCGTAATCCGCTCGACTTCCAAGCCACCGGAAGCGTGCATCCGCTCATGCCGGCAACACCCGGCGCCAGATGAACGGAGCAATTGATGAGCCAATCGAACAAAACAAAAGCCAAGAACACGATCGACCGGAGGGGCCGGCGGAAGAAGGGTCAAGGCGCCAAAGCGAAATCCGCTTGCGACGCCCTAGCCGCTTCGCACGCCACCAACCTCCGCGGACCAGGCGCACAAGTCAGCAAGCTTACTTCGATCCTTGCAATGTTGCGCCGGCCCAAAGGTGCCACGATCGAACAAATGATGACAGTCACCGGATGGCAAGCTCATTCGGTACGGGGAGCCATGTCCGGCGCGCTCAAAAAGAAGCGCGGCCTTACCGTGAGCTCGACGGCTGAAAACGACGGCACTCGCGTCTATCGCGTCGTCGAATGAGGACAGTAATGAGGACAAATCGGAAGGGTCGGCAGCTGAATGCCGCCGACCAACCTACTGTCGACGATCTGGAAAAAGAACTTTTACGTCTGGCGACACTGAGACTGGAGGAGCTTCGACGTGAATGGAAACTCAGATTCGATGCCAATCCTCCTTCGGTGCGCTCCCGCGACACGTTACTTCGCCTGCTAGCGTGGCAGATCCAGGTTATCGCACGGGGCGGCTTGGATGCAGACACCCTGGGCAAGCTGCGCCGCATCGCCAAGGCGCTCCAAACTGACGGCGACTATGAGCCAAAGATCCGACGGGACGTTTCGCCCGGTGTCGTCCTTACTCGCGAATGGAAGGGCGTGATCCATAAGGTGACTATCACGGCGAGCGGCTTTCAGCATCTCGGCAAGCAGTATGGGAGCCTTTCGGACATCGCGCGCACGATCACGGGCACCCGCTGGTCGGGACCGAGATTCTTCGGTCTCGAGCAGAATGAAAAGGCAAAGCCTCGCAGGGCTATGGCCCTGACGCCCGCGACAGCTGGTGACGCATTATGACTGCAAAATGCCCCATCCGTTGCGCCATTTACACACGCAAATCGACCGAAGAAGGACTCGAGCAGGATTTCAACAGCCTCGACGCCCAGCGCGAGTCTTGCGCGGCGTACATCGTGAGCCAGAAGGCGGAAGGATGGCTCGCCCTTCCGAACCGCTATGACGATGGGGGCTATTCTGGCGGCACGCTGGAACGGCCGGCGCTGAGGCAACTTCTTGCCGATATCGAGGCCGGCAAAGTCGATGTGGTCGTCGTCTACAAGATCGACCGGCTCAGCCGCTCACTGATTGACTTCGCCAGGCTGGTGGAGGTGTTCGATCGGAAGGGCGTGACCTTTGTCTCGGTGACGCAGTCGTTCAACACGACCACCTCCATGGGACGCCTTACCTTGAATGTGCTGCTGTCATTTGCCCAGTTCGAGCGCGAGGTCACCGGCGAGCGTATCCGCGACAAGTTCGCGGCCTCAAAGAAGAAGGGCATCTGGATGGGCGGCAACCCACCCCTCGGCTATGACGTGGTCAATCGCAAGCTCGTAGTGAATCCGGCCGAGGCCGAGAGCGTCCGCTCCATCTTCCAGCGCTATCTGGAGTTGGGTTGCGTGCGATTGTTGTGTGCCGACCTTTCAAAGCGAGGAACGGTCTCGAAGCGGCGGATATTTCGGAACGGCGAGAGCCGGGGCGGCAAGTCGCTCGGCCGCAGCGCCTTGTACCTTATCCTGAACAACAGGGCCTATATCGGTGAGACCATCCACAAAGGCGCCTCATATCCCGGAGAACATGCGGCAATTGTACCGCGCCCGCTCTTCGAGGCCGTGCAAAAGCGTCTCGCGGAGCTGGCGCCCCCAACCTCGACCAGGCCACGGCTTCCTCAGGACGCTCCTCTTGCAGGACTTATGTTCGACGAGACCGGCACGGCGATGCTGCCGAGTTACGCGATCAAACGCCCGGGGCTGCGCTACCGCTACTATGTCAGCAAGCCAGCCCTGAAGGGGGAACGGTCGAAAGCCGCCATCTCCCGAATACCGGCGCCGCGGTTCGAAGCTCTCATTTCCGAAGTCGTCGCGCGCTTGGGGTTGGACAAGGTTGTCCGGGTCGACCAAGGCCAAATTGACCGTAATGCCAACCCAGTCCGGTGTGCCAACCAGGTTGTCCAGGTTGTCCAGGTCGATCAGACGCGGCGCGTACTGCAGCGGATCGAGATTTTGTCCAACAGCGTTGTTGTCCGCCTGGCCCGGACCGAGGTGCTCGCTGCATGGCGAGCGGCGGATACGGATGCCAGCGACAGGCCGGAACATGAAATCATCGATCGCCGCCGTAAACTTCTTGGGCGTGGCGAAACCGTCCGGGATGAGGGAGGTCAATTGATCCTGACGCTGTCGGTCCGCGCGCGCTTTCGGGGCGGGCAGGCCAGCGTCCTTGATCCACGTCCTTCTGCTGGCATCCCGCGGCCGGATTTGGCTCTCGTTAAGGCGATTGCCCGCGCAAATTTATGGCGGCAAATGCTGGTCAGCGGTGAAGTGAATTCGATCGAAGCCCTCGCCAAACGATTCGGCCAAGACCGGGGTCATGTCGCCCAGACCCTTAGTCTCGCGTTCTTGAGTCCGGCGCTTACGCGCGCCATCGTCCGCGGCGAGCAACCACCGAGTTTGCGTTTAACCCATCTCCTTGCGACGGACCTACCGGTGTCGTGGCGCGAGCAGGACGTCCTTCTTGCGGGTTCGGCGGCCTAGTACTGGCGGGCCTTCGCGCTGGCTCCGAAGCAAACCTCTCAACGATCGAAAGCCCCGATTGCCGGTACACAAAATACAGGGAATGCCGGCGCTCACGTTCCCTGTTTTTTGAAAAACGTTTCCTGATATCCCGATCTTCGTTCCCTGTTACTTGCACCGTCCGCGCACCCCTAAAATACTTCCATGTGCCTAGAGCGCATGGGTTTTCCAGCGCCTCGCGCAGTCGAGGAGACCTGGAGTCGAATTTCTTCCCTGTATTTTTCGCTGTTAATTTTGCGCGAGAGCGGAAAGTTCGAGCGGCGCCGACCGGCAAGCACAAACTCCCGACCCTCACTTGAGGCCGAAGTGTAGATCTCGACTCTGGAGGTAGAGACTGGCGCCGAGGGGCGCGGAATTTTCCCTGATCGGAGCCTCTTCCGTGGCGGCGGAGAATGCGCGTGCATAAAATTAGCGGCGCAATGCGGCGGATTTCGCGACGGAGTCTACGAGGCGCGGTTCGAGAGAATTGGAGTGGTACAGTCGGGTGGGATCGAACCACCGACCTCCGGATCCACAATCTGCTCTAGCCCGTCCCGCCCTGTGTCCCGACGTGCCGCGTCATGCGGGAAATGGCGGGAAATGGCGGGAAATGTCGAGATTTGATGTTGCCTCGTCCCGCCTGATACTCTGCCGTCCGGTGGCAATTCGGGTGGCAGAATGTTTGAGATTGGAAAGCAATACACGATCACTACGCTAGTGCCGGGTGGCGAAGGCTGGACCGACAGCTCCGGCGTCTACAAGGTGTTAGATTTTCAGGGGACGCTCCTAAAACTCGAAGGGCACGGCGCAACGCAGATTGTGAATACTGCCTCTCTGCACTTCATTTGTGCCTCGCTGTGGAATCCGCCCAAATAGGAGCCCGTGGCCAACTACTCGAAACGCGATGCCCGCAAGGAATGGGCGCTGGATATGGCCGCGAATCGGAAGCCGCCTGTCGAAAAAGAGCCGCGCTGCCATTGCGGCGAATTGGCCGTGATCGCCTTCACGCCGGAGAAAGGCACCTCTAGCTTTTTTTGCGCGACCCACCGGTCGGAAGCTTACGCGCTCGCCAACCAAGGGACTCTACGCACGTGAGCGACGATCCAAATGAGCTTGTAAAGATCGGTATGGAGGTAGCGCTAAAGCCGGTCACCGACATCGCCGAGAATGTGATCGGCATTGCAGGTGGTGACTGGCTGAGCGAAAAGCGCGCCCGAAACCGCGCACGGCTGAAGGCACAGACAGCCGAAATTCTCAAAGAGCGCGGAGTTGAAGAACCCGCCGAGCCGTCGCCGTCCGTTGCGATTCCTCTACTCGCCAGCGCTCAAGAGGAAGATCGTGATGAATTAGTCCGGTTGTGGGCAGCGCTTCTCGCAATGGCAATGGACCCTAAGCGCCGCAATTCGTATCGGCGTGAGTATTTGACGATCATCCAAAGGCTTGAACCCCTTGATGCAGCGGGTCTTAGGATCCTCGCCCAAGATGTACCGGTCAAGCCGACTCGGATCGATTTTATGGCATCCATGCTGCAGGTCAGTGATGACGAAGCCGGCCTGATAATGCTGAACCTCAGGAAAGTCGGTGTAGTCACTAACACAAACGCTAGCACCAGCACTGATCCGGGTATTACCGCTCTAGGTCGCGCCTTTCTTGCGGCAGTAAAATGAGAGGCCCGCCGTCGCCAGCGGTGCCCCTGCTACTTTGACGGCGGAAAGTTGAAAGCATTCTGCCAGATCGGCTCACGCTCCTTCACACGTTTCAATCCTTCGCGCGCAGCTTTAGCGTAGTTCCATATCTGACGATCCACGACCGCCTTGGCTTGCTCGGCGCTCGGGTATGGCTCGGCAAATCCCCGCTTTCGAAGTTTGGGCTGCAAACAGGGCCGCCGACACTTAGCCCTTGGGGTTAGTCCTAAACCGCAGTTCCTTCGCTGCTTTGGCTCTCGTTCTAGCCGCGCGACTCGTCTTCTTCTTGGCGCTCAGTGGGGCGCGTGATGCGTCGGCGGTCGTGGGGTTTCGCTTCACGACCTCGTCGCCAGAGCTGGGCTTGTCGGGCATCGCGGACTCCATGGGTATTCATCAATTCACGAGGTTAGAGCGGCGAGATGCGGTTCAGCAAATTGGAATGTTCCGCAATTGTCGATCCAAGTTCCGGCTCGCTACAGTTTCACATAGCTTCGCCGCTCTGAGATGAGTATCTCTGGTGGGCAATGACAGCATCTCATGATGAGCCGTTCCGTTGTGGCTCACAAACGGCCGGCGCGGAGAAAGATTCAGCCTCCGGCAGTCTTGCGCCAATCGATCCGCGCACGCCTACGTCAACAATCTTGCAGAATCTTCTTCTGCATGCAGCAGAGGACACGGTCACGCTCGGGTGGCTCGTGCGCCACCTGGGCCGCCGGTCGTTCGGCATCATCCTACTGCTGCTAGGGCTTCTTGCGTGTCTACCAGGCGTTTCTGGTTTTGCGGGCGTCCTTATCGCGATACCTGCATATCAGATGATCGTCGCCCGCAGCGGGCCGGTCTTTCCCCGGGCCTTTGCATCACGAGCGTTTAAGAAGCAGCGACTCGCTGCCATCTTGGCCCGCGCCGTCCCGGTATTGCGATTTCTCGAACGCTTCATCCGGCCCCGATGGCAGACACCTTTTGAGGCGACGACGCGCGTGGTTGGCGGTGCGGTTCTGCTTGTTGGTGCCCTGCTCTTCGTACCCGTCCCGCTGAGTAATGTGCCTCCCGCGCTTACAATTGTATTGCTGGCGTTCGCGTATCTCGAAGAAGACGGCGTTCTGCTTTGCGCCACGCTTCTAATCATTCTTGTGCTGTTGTTGGTGGCGGCAGGAATTGCGTGGCAAGCCGCGAGCCTCGCCGGCTGGCTTAACGCGCCGCTCTGATTTGGATGCTGGGAGTATCAGTCACGCTGAGGAGCGCCAGCAATTGAACCTCCACAGTAAGAACGGGGATCGCTTGCTGGAAACGAGTCTTCGCTTTGCCGATCCACCTCGCGGCTCGCGCGCGCTTTCGCGCGCATTTCCAGTGGTGTCGATGCTGAGATGCAGGTTTCGTCTTCCATGAGCGGCTCCACGTTGCCAGCATGTACGACCATCGGCTATGCGCCTTTCAGGATGATAGCGCGCTCGTGAAGCCTGCGTTCCAGCGGGTTCGTTCGGGATCGGATGCGTACGGGTTGAGCGACTCAACTTGCACTCCGTCCAGTGCATCCAAAGTGCTCCCCACGATGCGATGTGCGGCGTTCCATCCCTCCGCATGGATGCGGCTGAGGCGATAAGCTTCGCCCACACTGGGTGTCTTGCAGACTGGCGAGGCACCGGCGCGATGCGGGGATGCCGAGCGAATCTTTGCTGATGGCGATTGGGCGTTCACGAATGGCCTCCTAACGTGCTTTCGGAAGCGGCAGCAGTGCAAACAGGCGGCGCGCGCGGTTGTGCCGTCCTTTGGCGGATGCCGAAGAAACAGGTCCGGCGGGGTCGTGCTGCGCACCATCGCGTCTCAAAGCATCGCTCAGCTGATCGGGGCTGATCGGGAGGTATTCGATCGTTCCATGCCTGCTCAACTGCATTACGGTGGAGATGCGCTTCCATGCGACCACTGAGTGGGTATCGATCAGCTCCTCTTGCGTATCGACAACGTAAGAGCCGGGGCGCTAAAGTTCACCAAAGCCATCCAGGATGAACGGCCTGACGAAGGTTACCGTGGTGCTCGTCACTCTGGTCTCAGTCATTCGCCATTCTCCAGAAACTTCCCGGCAGCAATGAAGCTCGCAACGGCTGAGCCTTGCTGCTTCGTCGCTGTCGCCTCCTCAAGGCGCTACGCCCAAGACGCGTACGGAATCCAACAACAGACAGCAGCGGCGGCGAGCTTTCGCCCGCCGCCTGCCGCCGTCCCCCGGCGTGCGTTAGCCCAAATCGCGGCGGGCGTTTGCTCTCGCAACGGCGTCCACGAAGGCTTACATCGCCGGATTCAGTTGTATTGAAAACGTCAGCTCTTCTGAGCCGGCTTTGGCTCAGTGTGTGGCTGGCTTGAAGGAGTCTTCTGCGCATCGTGCTGCGGAGTGCCGGTGGCGGGCTTCGTCGGTTCCGAAGAGGCAGAGTCGGGCTTCATATTGGGTGCAGTTGTCATTTTTTGGGGGCGCCTTTCAAAGGCAGTGGGCAAGAATTTGCCGCTGATCTGTAGATGGGGATGCTCAGCAACGATTACAAGCAAGCGAGTTGTTCGATCAAGGCTTCCAAGCAGATCGATTCATTCTTCGACACAAGATTGCGACCGCTGGCTGATCAGGCATGCAGTTTGAACGCCATAACAGCGCCGATAGCGCTTGCCAACGCAACCCATCCATAGACGGCCTTGCGGTGCGCCGTTTGAATGGGTTCCTGCGCACCAAACCATGCAAGAGTTGCCCAGCCGCCTATAGCAAGCAGCGCGGGAGTGATCCACATCGTACGCCTACTGCTTCAGCATCAGGTAGGGAATCCAGACCAGTGCGATGAAAATGCCTGCGGTGGCAAAGGCGGGCCAATTTACCCCTTTCATGGCGCACCGCTGGACAACGACAACGCTTGGCGCCGATCTTCAATGTCTTTCCAGGGTGCCGATAGGGGCAGGCCGTCAGCTTCCGCGCACAATTCGCGTACGTTTTCCTCTGCAATAAACACCCTCAACTCGTGCCTCAACTGCACAGTTGAGGGGTTCTGAATGCGGCGGCCGTATCGAAAATAAGATCGCATTTCGTGTGTCTCCTTGGATCTGGCCGCGGGGTCCCGTTGAGTACTGCCGCAGACTGTCTATGGAAGGACGCGGGATGACGGCCCTCCTGAATATTCCTTGATCGTTGCCACCCAGCGGCTTCCCTCCCACACCTCGACATTGTGACCGTCGCACATGTTCCGTGCCTTGGTCGCCGCCGCCGCATCGTTCGAACATTCATGTTCGCACACCGACACGAGTTCACTGGGCGGCTTCACAATACGGAATCGATAGAGGCGCATGCTGCGGCTTTGGACGCTGAGTACTGGTAGAGGAAACGTTGCGTCAAACCGCCTTTGGACGAATGTGGTCTCGGGCTGATCGTGATTCCCGTCCAGAATCCGGTTCACTCTTGCCACAACCTCCCGCGATTGCCGAAGTACCACGCGCGTCCGGGCAATTGTGTCTCTAACGCCCGCCTCGGTTGCCCGCATGGCGGCGTTCGTGATTTCCGGGGCGGATGGTGATCGAGTACCAGATGCCATTGCGGCCTCCCTTGCTTCATCGAGCGGGAGTACAGGCACCGTTCTGGGAGGTGTCCTAGATGTCTCTCAAGCGCCAGAGCCCATTTGGTTCGGCTGGCGACCCACAGAGGTTAACACTGTTGCGAGTTCGTGCCTAATTTTTTCTTGGCAGCAATAAGGGCCATTGTTAGACAAGGCTCATGGGCGGCTGGCGGCGCGGAGAGCAACGTGTCCGACTCCCTGTCGCAGAAGCTTGCTGAATACCTGAAGAAGGCGGAAGAAGCGGAGCGACAGGCCGACCGAGCTGCCGACCGACAAGTCCGCGAGAGCTTCCAAAGCATCGCGGAATCGTACCGTAGCCTTGCCGCCTACACTCGGGGCCATATTACCCGGGGATAGTGCACGCTCATTCCGGTCTCAATAGGACGCCCGCTCCGGCAGATTTGGACAGATAGGGTCAGAGAAAAGGCCCGCCGTCGCCAGCGGGCCTCCTTGGAAGTAGCAGCGCGTTGCTCTTCACTCTTGCGAGTGTGCGGGAGTCAGCGCCGCTGCGCTGCGCTCGGCTCGCATGTCATCCAGTTGCCTGATGCCCTGAATTACGCGCCCCAGCGCTTCCTCAACATAAGCCAAGGCTGGGGCCACTGTCTCCGGGTTGCATGCTCCGGGCTGCTCCATAGCCAACCGTGAGCCATGCACGATGCCGAGCGATACGCGCGCATCGGCGGCCATATTGTCGAACAGTTCGATTTCGTTGTCCTTGCTCATGGCGTACCATCCTGCGCCAGTTCGAAGGGCGGCATAGGCGGCTCGCGGTCGGCTTCGATGTCCGGCTCGCTGTCGCTGTCGAAGCCCTCGTCCTCGCATTGCTCTTCGAGGTCGCGACTTGGGCCACGTCCCCAGCTGGTCTGATTGACGTTCTCGCACGACCCCAGCGAAGGTTCCCCACCATCAAAGCCGCTGTCATACGACGCACAGCTTTTGATCGCGCGGTCCTGATTGATCATCGCAGGCCAGCCTAGTTCCGGCTCGTCATCCACGTCCGGTTCTCTGCCGTCGTGCTCATCGCCTTCAGCGTCGTTCGAGGCGCCGCCTGCCCAGCCGCGCTGATCGAAGTAGTCAGCATCGTACGTGCAGCCGAGCGAGCCTAGCGAGGGTTCGGCGTCGCAATCGTCGCCCTCGCGGTCTGGACCGAAGATCACGCCTGCATCGTCATTCGTGCAGGCTTTGATGGCGCGATCCTGGTTGATGTCTTCCGTCCAGCCCAGCGAAGGCTCTGTGCTTTCATCAGGTTCATCGTCCCCGCCGTCCTCCAAGTCTTCGGCGGGAGCGTCCTGAGCATCGAGAACCGAAATCAATTGCTCGATCCGGTCCTCGATGCGCTTACGTCTGTCCGGTGTGATAGAATGGCTGTTAGCCTGTGGCATGGAATTATCCTCCATGTTGCCGGTTAGGGCCGGGCGGAAGTTGCTGCTTCCGTTCGGCCTGCTGTTGTGGTACCACCTAAATTATGGACAAGTCAATAAAGGTACCACCAAAACGTCCGGGCCGTCCGGCAACAGGACGTGATCCACACATTACGGCGCGATTGCCGAAAGAGATGATACGAACGCTCGACAGATTAGCGCAGGCTCATAAGGTGAGCCGCTCAGAAATCCTCCGTCAGTTGGTGACTGACGGCCTCGCCGGCCGCGATACGGCGAACAGAAGGCGCAAGTAATGCTCTCTATTGCGGACGATGCTGTGGACTGCGCTGGGTACATCCTTCGAATGAGGAAAGAGCACGCAAACTGGGAACGGTTCGATCTCGGAATTGACGACTTCCTCATGCGGCACCACGGTGAGGCATCCACGCTGAAGTTACGGCAGATTCTAGCTGATGCTTACCAAGGCAAGGCACCTGACGACGAAGAAGCGTTTAACCGCATACTGCAAAATTGAATCTCACGACATGGCCAACCGGAGGAAGCGGCGCTGATGGCCAATAATACGGCAACGGTATGTGGGACAGGCAAGGTCGCCCAGGCAGCGTTCAAAGCCGCCGAGCGACGCGACGCTAGCTCGAAGCAGATAATTGAGACCGAATACGAGGCGAGCGCGGAGAAGACCAAGAAGCTGCGTGCCTTGCGGCTTGCAAAGGAAGAAGCAGATGCTTTCAAGGCAGTCATAACGGGGAAGCGGAAGCGGCGGTGACCGGCCACGCGGCAGTCTAAATTGTTGATACCTCATCAATAGTCAGGGTGGCCACCGTCGCCAATAGTTCACACAATTCGAGATCGTTGGGTTGCGGCAATCGCCTTATTGTAGCGTAGTCAGGAAATTCCTCTGGCTCATGCAGTACCCTAAGCGAGCAGTCGCGCGCGCGGGCGCACTCATGAATACCAGAAACGCTTACAGTCGCGAGTGCGTCCTTCGGCTTAATATTCAATGGGCGCGAGCGAAACGCCGTAAGCACGCTTTTCAAAGGGGTCGTCCGATCAGAGAAATGCTCCAAGTACGAATTCGACAGGTACTCCTCCCCGTCCCGAAGTTCGAAGGCCTGGGGAAACAACCCCACTATGCTCTTGGTCGTGATGTCACGTTCGATCACGCGCTTCGGACAAAAGCGAACGATGTGATGCTCATCGGGAATCTTGCTAGGCATCAGGGCATTTGCCAGGAATTTGGCAGGTGCGAAAGGATAGCACTAGGAAAACGGCTAAGCTGACATCTTCCCGCGGCTATTTCCCGTTTGCCCTCGATAGTGGTCGTGACCGTCCATTTTATTTCCTGGTTATCAAACATTTCGGCCGTCACGCGGTCCGCGCCACGCCGCCAAGCTACCAAAAGATTTCCCGAGTGTGAAAAGCCGAGTGAGGTGTAGGAGTGCCAGTGTGAATATAGCGCCCATTTCAAAAATGCTTGGAAAGATTCGACCTTCGGAACGACATCATCATCGTGCCACTCTTCAGGATCGAGCAGATCATTCAACGTCTCGATCAGCAGGCTTCTATCTGCGCTGGCCATATGCATCGCGTACTGCCCAAGCAGTACCTTTAGCTCGAAGGCCGCCTTGTTGAGCCTGTCGGCACATAGAATCGGATCGCCTGAGACGGTGCTTGCTGCTGCTTCCTTTGATGCTCCCTCCAAATCGACTCGCGAGCTCATCGAGTGGATGGCGCGGGTACTAATTGCCTCACCGGCACGCCTGCTTACATCTTGAGAAAACAAGACGTTCGAATGAGCCGCATCTGTTTGTGTAAACAAGATTACTCCGCCAGCGTTCGGTCGCGGCTGAGTGGGGGCCAAGGATGTCCCAGCCATCATTGGTCAAATTTCCTTCTCAAGGCGTCAGTTATGCAAGCTTCAAAGAGGCGGTTCTTTTCATTGTGCAATAGCTCACCCAATTCCCAGAAATCCTCATATTTCGAAGGAATGTCACCGATCTTAAGAACATCAATGTCGAGAAGATAGGAGACATGGTTAATAAGCGCGGGACTAGCATCTGCCACATTCAGAATAGTTGTCACACCTGTTTCACGATTTAAGGATTCATGCCGTGCACTATAATGCGTAACCATTCCGGCCCAGGGTTCCGGAACTAATGGGTACGCATTTAGAACCTCTGACGGAGACTGCGCTTCAGCGGTCGGCACATCAATCCGGTTCACATATCGAAGCCCTACCCGGGTGAATTTACGATGTCCTGCAACTTTGTTGAGAACCTTCAAATTTGTTTCAGCGCGACCCCGCATGTTCTCCCATCTATCGTACGGAGCGACCCTGCCTGTGGCCAATCCGCCTTTTTGCAGAACAACAATGTTCGTTCCCTCGGAATCCAAAAGGCGGTACCCGATGACCGTGTTTGTGACGGTCTTCGCATTCACATCGATATGGAAATTCCGGTTCGGGATGACCTGCGAATAAGCCTTTGAAAATGCGTCTCGCAGACGCTCTAACTCGCGCTCACCAAGCGCCGGTTCGAACTGAACGTCAAAAACGACATCAACTGCTGGCGCCCTCTTGTAAATATGGCGATCAGGGTTGGCCGACATTTTTCGAATCAAAGCCTTTGGGCGAGACTACGTAACATAGGTCTCGGATGCTTTCGATCCAAGGCCGAGCGAATGATACGCCCGCACCCTTTGGTGCGGGGCGGCAACCTAAGCCCATCCGCCGGAATTTCACCCACGCAGGCTCCCTTGCCAGCGGCGCGGTGCCCACCCCACCCCCTCCTGTGCGCGAGCGGTTTCGGTGGCCTGCGCTTTTTTCAGCTAAGCTCCGACGGCGCGGGCCGCCTCACCCGGCCAAGCTGCTCAACTTTCCGCCGCGCACTGCATCCTTAAACATTTTCGTGTGTGCGTTCTTCACATGATTGCGCCGCAGAAATGCGCTCACGTCGTGACTATCGAATGCGCGGACATTGTAGGTGACGTTCACCTGCGAATGGCCAAGGCTCGGCCCGCCTCCGCCTGTGTGAAGGTGCTGCACGACGCTCATAAGCGGTTCTGCGATCCGGCGCGGGAGAACGGCCTCCCCAGCATGCGCGCGGATCATCTGACCGTCGTATTCGACGCGTTCAAGTCCTCCTTCTGCCGAAAGCAAGCCAGCAAAACTCATGGTCGATGCAACTGCCTCAGCAGCCATCGCTGCGGCGAGCGGCGGGAATTCGGCATAAGCTGCGTAGGCGTTGGCGCCGGCAACAGCGGATGCATCCGTAATTTTCGCGAGGTCCGCAGGCTTTTCGAATAGCAGTGACTGCACCAGCGACTCGCCCCAATTTTCCGCAGCCGTCAGCGCCATGTTTAGAAAACCTTCGCCGACAGAGAGCGCCATCTCCCCCATGCCCTGCTCGAAGGTCTCACCGTGAAAGGCCATGTTCGACAGCGCGCTGTTAAAGCCGCTCGACATAATGCCCCAGCCCTGATGGAACATGGCGAGGCGCTGTGAAAGTGCTTGCCGGTCGATCTCGCTCAAGCGCTGCTGATGCTGACGCTCGTTCGCTTCCAATCGGGTAATTCGTTCTTTGTCGCTGATGATCTCGCGGTTGATGGCGTCCTGCACGGCCTGATACCGCCGCTGCTCGATCTCGCGCTCTTTCGCAATTTCCTCATTGCCAAAAATTGCGTGGTACTGCGCTAGTAACTGGAGGCTCTTGAGCTGCTCGCCGGCCGAGACATCCGCGCCCTTGGCAACCGCCTCGTTCATTGCGTTCCAGTTCTGGATGATCTCGCGGGACTGCTCCATGCTGGCCCATACGACTTCATCCAGCATGGAAGCGAAATCCTGCTCCGCCGATTTGGCAGCGTCGTGCGCGCCCTTTTTGAACGGCTCGAAAATGCGATTGCCAGACTTGAACGGGCTGGCCTCGCCGCCACTACCGCCGCCAAAAACCGCGCCGCCCAAGTCGAGCCGCTGGAGGTCAGCTTCGAGCCGCCGAAAGATGTTGGTGATCTGCGAAGCGCCGGAACTGAAATCGTTCTTCATATCGTTCCAGCGGGCCTTCGCTGCATCGAAATTCAGCGTGGCAACGTCGCCAAGCGCTTCCGTGCCGTGGATGGCCTCATTTACGACGGTTTCGATGGTGACGGCCGTCCCCGCCATGATTGCGGCAACGGTATCGACCGTCTTGCCCATGAATTTGAAGCTGTTAGCAAAGCCTTCAATGACGCCGGTATTGCCGAAATCCGTAAGCATCTGCGTGACGACAGGAAGCAGCGCTTGCCCGATGACAAGCTGCAACGCCTCTGTCTGCGCCTTCAGTTTTGCGTGCGCATGCTCCATATTGAGCGCCTCTGCGGTCGCTCTCGGGCCAACGTTCACGCCGAATTCGTTCAGCGTGTCGCTGTACGCGTCCTGGAGTTCCTTATTGGCGCGCATGATCGTGTACACTTCAGCAGCGCCACGGCCGAAGGCTTCCAGCGCGAACTCATTTTGATCCGTGCCAGCCTTGTACTGCTGCATAGTCGCGATAGCGGAATCCATCAACTCTTGACCGGTGAGCAGATGGCCGTTCACGTCGCGGGTTGTCATGCCGTATGAATTGAGCGCCGCCTCGTTTGTCTTGAGCTGGCGCTCCAGCTTCATCACCATCCCGACATAGGAGTCGGTACTGCTGCCGACCGCTTGCAGTGCGCCAGACAGGCCCGCCGCTTCCTGCTGATCGATGCCCAATGTCGCCGCAAGCTGTGCGTTCTGGATTCCGAACGCCTCCGCCTTTTCCACAATCTCTTCGAAGGTGTGTTTCAGCATGTGAAGGCCAGCGACCACGCCGAAGCCTGCCAACAATTCTTCAGCCTGTGTTATGGCGCCGCCGAATCCACGGATGCTCTCGCTTGCGGGGTGCATCTGTGCGGCGAGTTCGTTGATCCTTGTTTTGGCGAGTGCCACCTCCTGTCCAGCACTCGCCATCTTTGCCTTAATGGCGTTATCGAGATCGCCGCCGGTCGCGACCGCCTGGCGCGCCATTGCGTTCAGTTCTTTTGTGAATCCAGCGGCCTCCGCCTTGGCAATCGCCATCTGCGCCTGAAGCGGTAAGACATCGGCCTGTACTTTTACGGTGATGTTGCTGGGCACTAATGCACCTCTGCGGATGGCATTTCGAGAGTCGCCCGGATGCTTTCCACAATGCGATTCAGATTTCCGAATTGCCGGTCCAACGTCTTTTCGACTTCCGGCTCGAACCACGCGCGAAATGCGCCGATCTCTTCCGGCGTCGAACCATTGCCTGCCATCGTTTCGATGGCGACTGCCATCGCGCGCTCCTTGGCTTGACTGCGGAGCGCTGCGAGGCGTGCGAGCACGTCGGCGTGCGTAAGGGATGCTGGCGGCGGGGACGGAGGGCAGCTCCGGCCGCCAGCTTTGCGCGCTGCCTGACGCGGCCTGCGCTTCATAGTTGAATTCCGGCGCGGTTGGCCTTCATGCATGGCCGCCCTCATCCATTTCAGCCAGTCTCAAGCGCACGCGGACATAGAGGGCTTTGGTGAACCTCAGAAACAGTGCGCGCACATTCTCGTCTTCATCGAATTGGCTGTCTGCAAGGATCGCCTCGCGCTGCTCTGTTTCTTGGTTTTCCAGCAGGGCAAGCTGGGTTTCGCGATCCATCGTAAAGATCCCCAGAACGTAGCGATCAGCGACCGCTTTGAATTCCTCGGGTGTCATTGACGCGAGACTCCGTCACGGCCGCGTTTGACGGCAAGTTTCCAATTTGCGCCGTCACCAGGGCGCACACCCTTTGTGCCTGCCGTTGCGATCCACATAGAGCCATCGTGGGTGACGGCATTGCCGTTCCTGTATTGCTCGGCTGCGCCCCATACGCCGCGATATTCGAGACTAGGGCGCGCCTCCAGATCGGCGACTCGTTTCTCCAGCGCTAATCGTTCTTGGCGGTTGAACTGCACACACGTATCGACGTGGGTAAGCAGATTTGCGAGCACCATTGTGAACGACAGGTGTAGTCCCTGCGTGTAAAGGACCGGGGCATTCTCGTGCGCGCCAGCCGCGCCTTTGAAGTCCGCCAGCAACGTTTCCACACGAGCGATGGCATCGGTGGCGAATTGTTCGTGCAGCCTGGTTATACGCTCCCGCTGTTCGCTCGAAAGCGGATCAGCTTCGCCTTTTCGACCTTCAACCCTCTCAAGATACGCCTTGCGCTCTTCGGCGGTGCTGGCGCTCAGAGGAAGCGGCGGGAGATATCGAGTGACTTGCGCCGGCGGCTTGGGCGGCTTCGCTTCGCCAATAGCTTCGGCGATCTGCCTGTCAGTGACGGTCTCGCCTGCTAGATCGGCTGCTCGCAACTTCTCCAGTGTTGCGATGCGCTGCTCGACCACGCGCATAGCATCGCTGACCGCCATGTCGAGCACGCCGTCGCGCTTGGGTACGAGCTTTTCATCCAGTTCAGCATAGCGGTTCCGGAATGCCGCGAGATGGTGCTCGATGGCACGCGAAGCCTTCAGAAAAACAGGTCGGTTGATATTTTTTCGTGCAGGTCTCGCCACTGGAAGCACCCGATGATTCGGCGAGAGCCTAGCAAACGGATTTTCGGGAACCCGTTACGCGTAACGGGGGTGTGTTTGGGCGAGGCTGGGGGTTGTCGCCTGCACGGACGATGCATACCTGTCGAACGTGTAACCTTAGAGTGTCCATAATGGCGGTATTTCACATTCAGTTGATGAAGGATGGGGCCGAGATTGCGAACATCCCGGTCAACGCGGATTCTTCTGATCATGCGGGCGAAATTGCTCGTGATCGGTTGACTGTCCGGAATGGCGATATGGCGCGGATCACAAACGATTCCGGCGCAGAAGTGGCACTCGTGAAGCGTTAATACCCAAACGCTTGCAGTGTCGCGAGGTGTGATCCTCTATGCTGCGGACTGCTTGTCAATGTGACGCGACAAAGCCGCAGCGATTGCATCCCTGTCTTCAGAATCCCATTCAGGGAGATCGCCGCATTCAACAAGCCATGAAGCAACCGCACCCGCGTCCAAGGGGATAGCGAGTATGGTCTGACGCTTCACCTTTCGCTGGCGGTATTCTCGCTGGCGCTGAGCGGCTGTCTTAGCCATGGGCGTTCCGAAAGTGGTCCGCAGCAGCGGCTGCTGCCCAAAAATTCGGGGTGTCGTAATCGTGCGGCAAGAAAATCCGGCGCGCGCTAAGCTCCGGAATGGATCTCAGGAACTGCGAACTGATCGGCAGTGTGAGGCCGCAAATTTCGTGGACGATGCCGGCCGCAAACATCTCCGGCACGCTGGTAGGTTCTTCGTTCTCAAGCTGCTTGGCGAACCAGCAGACGTCGTACCCCGTGCGACGCGCCAACAGGACAGCCATGTCGTTGTCCAGCTGCTCCAAATCGGCAGCGTGCCGGCGGAGATCGCGGGCTGTCAGATGTTTTTCGAGGCCAGCCCTCGGTATCCGGATCGAGTGGAGCAAGAAACGGGCGCCTGGTGCCGCGGTCCGGAACGCCGCGGCCGCGTAGACCAAGATCGCGGCGCTGGCGCATTGGTGTTCGACGTGCATCCATGTCGCCGCCGGTGATGCCCGCAATATGGCGTAGATTTTCATGGCTTCAGCGTGTTCGCCGCCGTGAGAATCGATCTCGATGCGCATGCCGCGGCTCGCATCGCTCCGCGAGAGGAAGCCTTCAACGACACTGGCGCTGATCGGCTCACCTTCACCGATTGCGCCCACGAGGCGGAGAACCGGCGTGTTGGCCGCCGGATCGCTTGTGGTGATCGGCAGGCCCTCGCCGTGCGCCGCTGCAAAATCCAATGCCGCCACAGCCATCAGTCCGACAATGCCTGTTCGCGCGGCACCGGACCTTCAGCCCCTGGCGCCGTGCCCGGATCAATCGCCGAGCAGTAGTGCGCGCTGCTCCGCCAGTGCACTGACCCGAGCCCTGCAATGCGGGCTTTAAGTTTTTCCATATTGAGCCGGGGCCCAGCACGCCTGCCCTCCGCAGCCGCTTCGTGCATCGCCTGACATTTTGCTGCCGCGAGGCGCCGCGCCTCCGGCGGCTTCGTCACATCTCCGCAATAGGCGAACAGTGCCCGCGGACTGTCCATTTCGAAAACGCGGTCGATCTCGGGCTTCACGTGCCGTTCGATCCGTTGGCGAGGCTGCATGTCCTCGATGGCCACGCCGCGGTAGACTTCAACGCTCGGGATCACGTCGGGATTGTCACTCACCCCTTCTCCCCCTTGCGCAAAATCCTTAGCGCCAGCGCTGTCACGGAATCTTCCGGCTTGGAGTCCTCGCCGTCGTTTCCAGCTATCAGAGCCCTGCAAGCTGCAACTCTCGCGGTACTAGGTGCCGCGACATCGGCTGCGATGCTCGCCAGAATGGAGCGCGGATCGATGCTTGCCGGGTCAACGGCGAGTGCAGCCAGCGCCTTCGCCGATGCCTGGGCACGCGTAGGGCGTCCACCACGGTTTTTCCGGGGTTTTCGTTTGGGGTTAGATGTGTGTGTTTTGCTCATGTTTAGGCCCTAAAAAGTGCTCCCTGGAATTTCATCGTCGCGGCAGCCGTCACAGCCCGTGGCGGCCATAGTGGTTGACGGGCACTCACCGGCTAAGTTCGATCCCCCGCCCGGAGGGTCATTAGATTGCGCGTGAGCGAACTTTTTTTCGGGGGATTTATGAAATCCGAGCGACACGGACGGTTCGCCGGGAAGGGGCTGCATAGGCTGAATGGCCCCCCTCATATTGGCACCCCATGTTCTCCGAGGATGCGCACGGCTTGGCAGTAGAGCGGATCGTTTGGCTCGAAGTCCTCTACGATCTTCTCGATGTAGAGTTGGGTCTGAGCATCGAGTGGAACACCCTCTTTGAGTTCACGCTCGATGATCGCAAGGAAGCCTCCAATGTTTTTATCAGGCTGCTTCCTAAGCCCAACGGCGGCTCGCATAGCGAGCGCCGCTGTTTCTACAGAATATCTTTCAGTTTCACTGAATCTCTTACCGTTTAACGGAATATACTTGTCATTGGGTTGTTCAATGAAATCAGCGGCTTGTGAGTTCGGCGGGCAAACTATCTCGTCGGTTTCCTTGTCATCGGGCAAAGCATCGAAGTTGGCGTCGGCGCTACACGGTTTGCCGGTTGGCAAAGTATCAGGCAGCGGTGACTGTTTGCCGGTTGGCAAATCATCGGCCTGCTGTTCATCGCCATACAGGACCCGGTAAACGCGCGTCCGTTTGTTAATTGGATGCGCCGCCGCTTCGATATATCCCCAAGCACCGAGTTCGCGGACTGCGGTGCTGAAGTTGGAGTAGTTCACGTTGCAGGTGTCAGCGAGCACCTTGTTGCTGGCGTAGCAGCCTGCACCCTTCTGGCGCTTTGCGCTCATACGGTCGTGCAGAGCAATAGCCGCCAATATGCGGAAATGGATGGCAGCAAGTCGGCGGTCACTGATGGCGCGTGCCGGTATCGCTGCGAACAGCCCCTTATTCTTCACCCGTACGGCCTCGAAGCGATCAAGAGAGCCTTCGCAGCGGCCGTCTGGTCATTGAACAGGCCCAGGCTGGAGCCGCCTTGGCGCACGGCCTCAACACAGCCGCTAAGGTGCGGGAGAATGAAGCCTATCAGCGTCTCGCCATGATGTACGGCAACGCCATCGAGCGGTCGCTGTGCGAGAGTTTCGCGCATGGCGAATCACGCCGCCCTGCCGGTTTCCAGCAGACGCTCCAACGCCGCCCGCGGGACCAAAATTCTGCCCCCGATTCGGATGCTTGGAATTTCACCGGCCTTGACGCCCTCATAGGCCTGGTTGCGACCAATGCCCAGCTTTTTGGCTGCTTCCGGCACCGTAATCGTTGCGGTCTCTTCTCGCTTTGCCATCGTTCATCCTTTCTGCGGATCGATAGAAACAAAGCGTGTCTAAACCATCCCGCCGCTCCTTGACAAGCACTTTCTATGGATCGTAAGAAACGCGGGACAGAGCGGGAGCCGCGAAGATGGAAGGCAGAAAAAGACGCACCGGGCGCCCGACAAAGAGGGCCGAGCGCGGCAAGAAGGCGTCGTTGGGTCTGAAAGTGACGCCGTCCATCAAAGACAAGATCGAAGCCGCAGCGCGCAAATCGGGACGTACGCAAAGCCAAGAGGCGGAGTATCGCCTAGAGCAGTCGTTCGCCACTCAAGACACTATCGCGGCGACATTGGATGCCCAACTAGGACCACGAGAGGTTCGCTGGGCAACGCTCGAAGCAATGATCGCGTTCTCCAGTGCGGGCGAAGCCGCGGCGCGGGAAAAGAAAATCGCGGATTGGATGCATGATGCGGAATGCCTTCAGAAGGCGGCGACTGCCGCCATCAGCGTTTTCGTGAAGATGATCCCAGAACATTTTCGCATCGATGCGTTGATCGGTGGTGGCAACATCTTGATTAGGGACAACGCGAAATGAGTGGGCACATTCGTCGCCGAGGCGAGCGCAGCTGGGAATTGAAATTCGATGTCGGCGCCGATGCTGCAACCGGCCGCCGCAAAATTCGCTATGTCAGTTTCAAAGGCACGAAAAAGGAAGCCGAGCAGAAGCTTGTCGCGCTGCTCGCAGCCGAGCAAAACGGGCAAGGCGTCGATCCGAGCCGAGCGACGGTCGCCGAATTCATGGATCGTTGGTTGCGCGATTGGGTTAGTGGCAACGTTAGTCCGAAGACGGCTGACAGATGGCACGATCTGGTCAAGCTGCACATAGCTCCGCACATTGGCGCAGTGCCGGTTCAAAAGTTGAAGCCCGTTCATTTGAACGAGCTTTACGGCAAGCTCCTTCGCGGAGACGGCGGCCGGCGAAGTCTCGCGCCGCGGACGGTTGGGCACGTTCATCGCGCCCTTCATCGTGCGCTAGGGCATGCGGCCCAATGGGGCGTGACCGCTTCCAACGTGGCCGCCCTCGTCAGCCCGCCGCGGGTGGCCGCTGCTGAGCTGGAAATCCTATCTGCCGAGCAGACACAGACGCTACTCGCAAAGCTGCGCGGCCGTTCACTTTACCTCCCGGTCGCAACTGCACTCGCTACGGGCATGCGGCGGGGCGAGATTCTTGCCTTGCGGTGGAAGGACGTTGAGCTGGATCGTGCGCGCCTCCGCGTCGAGCAATCGCTCGAACAGACGCGCGCTGGCTTACGCATCAAGGCGCCGAAGACAAAGTACGGCCGCAGGACGATCACGCTGCCGCCATTTCTCGTTGCCGATCTACGGGCTCACTGGAAGGCCCAGCAGGAGCAACGGTTGGCCCTCGGTCTGGGCAAGGCGCCTGCTGACGCGCTGGTTTTCGCGAACGCTGACGGCCAACCTAGGCGACCTGACGGGCTAACGATGGAATGGGGTCGCGCTCGAAAGGGGCTTGGCTTGAGCGTGAGCTTGCACGCGTTCCGGCACACTCATGCATCCGCGCTGATCGCTTCCGGAATGGACATCCTCACCATCAGCAGGCGCCTTGGCCACAGCAGCCCGACTATTACGCTCTCAGTCTATGGCCACCTTTTCTCGAACACGGATGATCGCGCTGCGCAGATCGTGCAGAGCGCGTTCTCAGCAGGCACGGACTAGGAACTTTGCGAGACCCGTTCGGTGGCAATCCGGTGGCAACGCTAGCGACCTTATCGGATCAGGACACGGAAAGGCGCAGTTTTGTTGGGCAAAGTGGTACAGTCGGGTGGGATCGAACCACCGACCTCCGGATCCACAATCCGGCGCTCTAACCAGCTGAGCTACGACTGCCCAAGGGAAGGCCGGAAACTAGGTTTCCGGACCTGCAAAAGCAAGCAGGTGCTTGCAGCGGCGCCTTCAAGAGGCGAAAAAGGCGCTCGCAATCCGATCAGAATTCCATGCGCGAAAATGTCATCGTACCGGGGAAAACAACACTCGACTTGTGGCGCGGCATCGCAAAGGGGGATGCGGTGGCCCTCGTCCCGGACGCGTGGCCGCACATCGAGCGATCGCGGGAGATTGTAGAGCAGGCGCTTTCCTCCGGCCAAGCCATCTACGGCGTAAACACAGGTTTTGGCCGTCTTGCGCAAACCCGAATTCCGAATGACCAGCTCAGGCTGCTGCAACGCAATCTTGTATTGTCGCATGCGGCAGGCGTTGGTCCGTTGCTGCCCGACACCACCGTTCGCCTGATCATCGCACTTAAGATTGCCGGACTGGCGCGCGGCTATTCCGGTGTGCGGCCGATTGTGATCGAGCGTCTGCTGGACCTTTTGCACAAGAATGTGCTGCCGGAGATTCCGGCGCAAGGATCGGTGGGTGCCTCAGGCGATCTTGCGCCGCTGGCGCATCTCTCCGCGGTGCTGATTGGAGAGGGGCGGGCCCGACTGGACGGCGAGAGTCTCACTGCACGCGAAGCGCTGGCGAAGGCGGGGCTGGCGCCGTTGGAACTTGAAGCGAAGGAGGGGCTCGCGCTGCTCAACGGCACGCAGGTCTCCACCGCACTCGCGCTGGTCAATCTGTTCGCAGCCGAAGGGAACCTGCAAGCAGCCTTGATCGCCGGGGCACTCTCCACCGATGCGATCAAGGGCAGCGACGTTCCATTCGATCCGCGCATTCACAACGTGCGCGGTCAGTTGGGCCAAATTGAGATCGCTGCGGCGCTGCGCGAATTGATGAGCGGCAGCGATATCCGGAAATCGCATCTCGCGTGCGAGCGGGTACAGGACCCCTACTCCATCCGATGCCAGCCACAGGTGCTGGGGGCTTGCCTGGAAACGTTGCGACATACAGCGGCGGTATTGGAGCGAGAAGCGAACGCCGTCACAGACAATCCACTGGTGTTCGACGATGGTGAGATCCTGTCCGGCGGAAATTTCCACGCTGAACCGGTCGCCCTGGCAGCCGACGCGCTGGCGCTCGTCATCTCCGAGATCGGCGCGATCTCCGAGCGAAGAATCGCGTTGCTGACAGATTCTTCCCTGAGCGGCTTGCCGCCGTTCCTCGTTAGCGAAAGCGGGGTGAATTCAGGATTTATGATAGCGCATGTGACAGCGGCCTCGCTCGCGTCCGAAAACAAGTCACTGGCACATCCCGCGTCCGTCGACTCGCTGCCGACCTCTGCCAATCAGGAAGACCATGTCTCCATGGCCACCTTCGCGGCGCGGCGGCTCACCGCGATGAACGCAAACACCTCGGCCATCCTCGCCATTGAGCTATTGGCCGCGGCCGAGGGCATTGATTTTCATCGCCCGTTAAGGAGTTCCTCGGCGCTCGAACAGGCGCACACACTGATCCGGGACGTGGTACCCCGCTTCGGTCACGATCGGTTCTTCGCGCCGGCCATCACTGCGGTCCAGCGATTGGTAGAGCAACGGGCTTTTGAGCCCTTACTGAGGGGATTTGTCCTTCCTTCTACTGCTGTTGTTTAACCGCCCGTTATCCAGTTTGTCCGAGAGTGCCGCTCGGGTTCCGCGGCCGTATTCATAGGCCGGTGCACCACACGAGGGGGGCCGCGCCACCGATGTTCTCCTATGCTTTGCGTCGCGGTGTTGGCGCGATCCCGACGCTCTTCATCATCATCACCTTGACGTTCTTCATGATGCGGCTTGCTCCGGGCGGTCCGTTCGATAGCGCGCGCAGGCTGCCGCCGGAAATCGAACACAACATGAAGGCGGCCTACGACCTGGATAAACCTCCTTACGAGCAATACGCGATCTATCTTGGCCGGCTGGTGCACGGAGATCTTGGGCCATCATTCAAGAACAAGGACTTCACCGTCACCGAATTGATTGCTGTGGGCCTGCCGGTCAGCGCGAAACTCGGCCTCAGCGCGATCGTTCTTGCGATCGTTCTGGGCATCGGCCTGGGCACTGTCGCTGCGCTCAATCAGAATGGAGCAATCGATTTTGGCGTGATGTCGTTGGCAATGATCGGCATTACGATTCCAACCTTCGTGACCGCGCCGATCCTCACGCTGCTCTTTGGCGTCTATGGCCTTCGCCTGTTTGGAATGGATGTCAGCCTGCCTGTTGGGGGTTGGAACGACGGCGCGCTCGCAAACATGATCCTTCCGGTAACTGTGCTGGCACTGCCGCAAATTGCGTTCATCGCACGGTTGGTGCGCGGCAGCATGGTCGAGGTGATGCGCGCCAACTACATTCGAACGGCGCGCGCAAAAGGCCTGCCCATCCAGACGGTGGTGTTGCGGCATGCCATGCGGACGGCGCTGCTGCCTCTCGTGAGTTACCTTGGGCCAGCAATTGCCGGACTGCTTACGGGCTCTCTCGTTGTGGAAACGATCTTTGGCTTGCCCGGCATCGGCCGGTATTTCGTGCAAGGTGCCCTTAATCGCGACTATACCTTGGTGATGGGCGTGGTGCTTTGCTACGCAGCGTTCATTATTACTCTCAATCTCCTCGCGGACCTTCTCTACGCAGCGCTCGATCCACGCGTGCGGTACGAGCGATGAGTATGGTCCCGGCCATTTCTGCGTCGCCGCGCGGGCAGCACGAGGGGCGGAGCGATTCAGCGCCACTCGTCAAGGGTCGCAGCTTGTGGATGGATGCTCTTCGCAGATTGGTCCGGAACAAGGCGGCCATCGCGAGCATCGTCATTCTGGGCTGCATCGCCCTCCTGGCAGCCTTTGTGCCTTTCGTTTGGCCATATCGCTACGATGCCATCGACTATGCGCATGTTTCCTGCGCGCCGAATTGGTGGCCCGACGGTCACGTTCCGTGCAACGCAGGTGGCCTTCACATTTTCGGAATGGACGAACTAGGCCGCGATCTGTTCATTCGTATCCTCTATGGCGCGCGCGTATCCCTGGCCATCGGCTTCGTGGCAACGCTTGTCAGCTTGTTGATCGGCGTGACTTATGGTGCCGTGGCAGGATTTCTCGGAGGCCGCATCGACGAACTCATGATGCGCTTCGTCGACGTTCTCTATTCGCTGCCCTATGTTTTTCTCGTCATCATTCTCATGGTCGTCTTCAATCGCGACTTCTTGCTCATGTTTGTCGCCATCGGGGCGGTGGAATGGCTGACGATGTCGCGGATTGTCCGTGGGCAGACACTTTCCATCAAACAGAAGGAATTCATCGAAGCAGCACGCGCGGCAGGGGTTGCCACGCCGACCATCATTCGGCGGCACGTGGTTCCAAATGTGCTGGGGCCCGTGGTGGTTTACGTCACTCTAACCATTCCCACCGTGATCCTGGCCGAAAGCTTCCTGTCGTTCCTCGGCCTCGGAATCCAGGAGCCCCTCACCTCATGGGGTGTGCTGATCTCCGAGGGTGCAAACCAGATGGAGAACGCGCCGTGGATGCTGATCTTCCCCGCGCTGTTCATGGCCATCACGCTGTTCTGCTTCAACTTCATCGGCGACGGCCTGCGCGACGCACTCGATCCGAAGGATCGCTGAATGCCCGAGCCGATCCTCTCCGTTCGCGATCTGAATGTGCGCTTCGACACAGGCGATGGCGACGTGCACGCCGTGAAGAACTTGAATTTCGATATCTGGCCCGGTGAATGCTTGGGCGTCGTGGGAGAGTCCGGCTCCGGGAAGAGCCAGCTCTTTCTTGCGGTCATGGGCCTGCTCGCTTCCAATGGGCACGCGACGGGAAGCGTCAAATTTCACGGCCAGGAAATCTTGAACGCACGCGAAGCGCAATTGAACCAGCTCCGCGGCTGCAAAATCACAATGATTTTTCAGGACCCGCTGACGTCTCTCACACCACACATGACCATCGGTGCGCAGCTGATCGAATCGCTGCGTGTTCATCAGCATGTACCGTACGCGGAAGCAGAACGGCGCGCGTTGGAGGTCCTCAAGCTCGTTCGCATTCCCGAGGCCAAGAAGCGGATGGAGCAGTATCCCCATCAGCTCTCCGGTGGAATGCGCCAGCGTGTGTTGATCGCGATGGCGACGGTTTGCGGTCCAGATCTCCTGATCGCCGACGAACCTACCACAGCGTTGGATGTTACCGTGCAAGCACAAATTCTCGACGTGCTGCGGGACCTCAAGAACGAGTTGAAGACCGCAGTCATTATGGTGTCCCACGACATGGGCGTGATCGCGGGGGTCGCGGACAAGGTACAGGTGATGCGCGAAGGCGAGATTGTCGAAGCGGGCCCGGTGGATGAAATTTTCTATGCGCCGAAGCACACCTACACGAAGGCCCTGCTTGAGGCGATGCCCCGCGTGGACAAACCGGCGCGCACCGGTCACCACAAGCTGGCGCCTCTCTCGACCCTGGGCGCGGACAAACGCTTGCTCGACGTGGAAGACCTCCGTGTCCATTTCCCGATCCGGACGGGGGCTTTTCCCCTTCGACGGACCAAAATGCTGCGCGCTGTGGACGGCGTGAGCTTCTCGCTCCGCGAGGGAGAGACCTTAGGCATTGTAGGCGAGTCGGGCTCCGGAAAATCCACCTTGGCTCGCGCTGTTCTGAAGCTTCTGCCGAGCACTTTCGGAACGGTGGTGTGGTGCGGCCAACGATTTGGTGACGCAACTGCGCTTCGCAAATTGCGCAAGGAGTTCCAGATTGTTTTCCAGGATCCGCTCGCAAGCCTAGACCCACGGATGACGGTCGGGGAATCCATCGCCGAGCCGCTGACCAGCCTTCGTCCCGAGTTCTCATCCCGGCAAGTGACGGCGGAGGTTCGCCGAATGATGCAAAAGGTCGGGCTCGAGCCGTCCTGGATCAACCGTTACCCGCATGAGTTTTCCGGTGGGCAAAACCAGCGCGTGGGGATTGCCCGGGCCATGATCGTGCAGCCGAAGCTGATCGTCTGCGACGAAGCGGTCAGCGCGCTCGACGTCTCGATCCAGTCCCAGATCGTGGATCTTATCTTGTCGCTGCAGAACGAATTTGCCATGTCGATCCTGTTCATCAGCCACGATCTTTCCGTGGTGCGGCATGTCGCGCACCGCGTGATGGTGCTCTACATGGGCCGGGTCGTAGAGTTTGCCGACAGGCACGCGATCTATGAAAATCCGCGGCACCCCTACACACGCGCGCTGATCTCCGCTGTACCGCTACCGGATCCGAGGGTGGAACGAACGAAGTCTCGCGCGCCACTCATCGACGAATTACCCTCCCCTTTGGACAGGCGGGCACACCTCACCTTCCTCAAATCAAAAACCTTGGACGATCTGAACGCGGAGCCCTATCAACCAAGGCTGCTCGAGGTAGCGCCGGGCCATTTCGTGGCAGAGCATGATCCCATCACCGCCGCCGCGTAGCTATTTCACGCGAGTCACCTTGAACACTTTGGCCGAGTCGTTGAGCTTGAGATTGTAGCTCCCCAAGAATCCGCGCGAGATCGTGACCGTGTTGTCCTTTGGATTCGAGCGGAAGTACGCTCGATCTGCCTCCCCTTGCAGCTGCCGCCACACCTGCCCATTGGCAAGAAACACAATGAATTTCCCAAACGGCGTGAAGGAAACGTCTGTGACCTGAGACGCGATGCTGTCAATTTCTTCGCGCTCGCGCGTGGCCTGTACTTCTGGCGTCCTCTCTTTGCCGAACTGTTCGGGGGAGGTGACATTCGATCCGCCGCCAAACAGATCGTCCAGATTGAAGCCGAACCAGGACTCCTGCTCCTGTTTTGTTGGCGGGCGCCCGAGAGAAGCTGGCGGCGTTGCTAACGCATCCTTAAGGCGCGGAGCCAACCGGTCGTAGCAGGCGAGTCGCGCGGTATTCTCCGCGACCGCCGCACAGCGACCCAAGGCCTCGAGAACATCGTCGCGCGAAGCAGCATGCGCGGGAGCGCAGACGACAGCCAACATAGCAATCCCTAACGCGTTCCAGCGCGAATTCATGTCTCATTCACCCAAATCTGGAATGATATCGCCTCGACAAAGAGCGATTGCGCAACATACGGCATCTGCAAGCAGGAGGCGAGACCCGCGTGACCGGGAACGGCAGCGGAGATCGGCAATGACCGGCCCTCATCGCACATTCGTCAGCCGTAGGCTTCTGATGGGGGCAGGCGCGGCAGCCGCCCTTGCAGGCGGAACTGCGCTCGCGTTGCGCGGAACGGCCCCGGTCAATCATAGAGCGGGCGATGCCAAGACATTAAATCGCGGCAACGGTGCCGAGCCGGATTCGCTCGATCCTCACAAAGCTCAGGGGAATTGGGAAAACAACATCATCGGTGACCTGTTTCTCGGTCTTATGACGGAGGACGCCGCTGGCAACTCAGTTTTTGGTGCAGCAGAAAACTATCGCGCCAGCGCTGACGGTCTCACCTATACCTTGAAACTGCGCGACCACACATGGTCCGACGGCCGGCCGGTGACCGCCGACGATTTTGTGTTTTCGCTTCGCCGCGTTCTCGACCCTAAAACCGCCAGCCAATACGCTTCAATTCTGTATCCCATCAGAAACGCCGAGCCGGTGAATGCCGGCAAGCGCGCACTGGAACAATTGGGCGTCCGTGCACTTGACCCACGCACACTGGAAATCGCCTTCGAGTTTCAAGTTCCCTACCTCGCGCAATTGCTGGCGCACATGTCGAGTTTTGCAGTGCCCCGGCACGTTGTCGAGCTTCACGGGGACGAGTGGCTGCGGCCGAACAACATTGTCACCAACGGCCCGTATGTGTTGAGCGAATGGGTGCCGAACGATCGCATCACGCTCAAGAAGAACCCGCGTTTTTACGGTGCCGGCAAAGTCTCCATTGAGACCATCGTATACTACCCGACCCAGGACTACAGCGCGGCGCTGAAACGATTCCGTGCCGGCGAGTTGGATATTACGAACAGCATCCCGTCGCAGAAGATCGACTGGCTGAAGGCGCACATGCCAGGCGCGCTGCATATGGCGCCTTATATCCTGACGCACTACCTTCAGTTCAACCTGACGCGGAAGCCGTTCGACGATCTTCGGGTGCGAACCGCGCTTTCACTCGCCATTGACCGGGAAATAGTTGCCAATCGCGTTATGCGCGCTGGCGAGAAACCGGCCTACTCCTACATTCCGCCCAACTTGCCGGATTATCCAGGCAAGGCGGAACTGCGCTTCCGGACGATGCCGATGGCGGCCCGCGTGGCACAAGCGAGAAATCTGCTGAAGCAAGCGGGCTTCACATCTGTGAATCCCCTCACCTTCGAATACAGCTTTCAGAACCAGAGCGATGCACGCCTGATGGCCGTGGCGTTCCAGGAAATGTGGAAGGACATCGGAGTGCAGGCACGGCTCTCGCCTGCGGAAAGCCAGGTCCACTACAATTCGCTGCGGCGGCAGGATTTCGACGTCGCCTGGTCCGGCTGGATTGCGGATTATCGGGACCCCAAGAACTATCTTTTCATCTGGCAAAGTTCTGCGGGCGACATGAATGTGGGGCGTTACCAAAGCAAGCTGTTCGATTCGCTGGTGGAGAAATCGGACAGCGAGCGCGATGCTCGCGCACGGGCCGAGATTTTGCAAAGGGCGGAGCAAACGCTGTTGGACGACGTGCCGCTGGCGCCGATCTATTTCGGCGTTTCACGCAATCTCGTTTCCGCGCAGGTACGCGGCTGGGTCGACAACGATATGAATGTCAATCGCTCCCGCTATCTCAGCCTTGACCGCAACAATCGCAGCGTTTGAACTCGAGCACGTTCATCTCAGACGCAAGATCAGGTGCGCAAAGACCGCAATCCCGAATGCAGTGACAACCACGCCGGACACCTTGTTGATAATGGTCATGACCCGGTCATCGATATGCCGGTGAAACAAACCCGTGATCGTCACTAACGCGAACCACCAGAACGTCGAGCCGGCAAGGACACCTGCCACCAGGAACGCAGTTCCGTAAAAGCTCGCTTCCTGCCCCACCAATCCCGCAACACCTGCGAACATCGCGGTGAATGCCAGCAACGTCGCCGGATTCGTGACCGCCAGAGCGAAGGTGGACATCATGGCACGCAGCAACGGCAGCGTTTTCGATTCCTTTTGTTGCTCTTGATCTTCCAGCCGGATTTTCGGCGGGGCCACGTACATGCGCGCGCCGAAAAAGAAGAGCATCAGCCCGCCAACGATCTGTAGGGTTGTAGAATGGCCTTTGATCAGCTGCGCGATAGCGGTGAAGCCGAACCCGGTGATAGAGGCGTACACCGCATCGGCCAGCACCGCGCCAATCCCCGTCATGAACCCGTGCATCGCATCGTAGGCGAGCGTCCGGCGTACGACCAAGAGATTGACAGGACCAATGGGGATGGCTGCGATCAGCCCGATGAAGAAGCCGAGAAAGATGATGACGAAATAAGTCATTCGGTTGTGGCCGCTTTCCTCGTTATCAGCGTAACAGGTCGACGACGAGCCGGCCGCGGACGCCACCTACCAGAATCCGCTCAGCAGCTTCGAAGACCTCCGCAAGAGAAATGGTTCGCGTCATGGCCGCAAGTTTGTCGCGATCCAGATCGCGTGCCAACTGTGACCACGCCTTAAGTCTGCGGTCGCGCGGCGCGTAGACCGATTCGATTCCCAGCAGGGATACACCGCGCAGAATGAACGGCGCAACGCTGGTAGGCAGATCCATGCCCTGCGCGAGGCCACAGGCGGCAACGGCGCCGCCGTACTTTGTGCCTGCGAGGACATTTGCGAGAGTCTTCGAACCCACGCTATCCACTGCGCCGGCCCAGCGTTCCTTCGCCAGAGGCTTCCCCTCACCGGAAAGCTCCGTACGCGGAATAATTTCGCGAGCGCCAAGCTGCTTCAGGTAAGTCTCCTCTTCCGTCCGCCCCGTCGACGCAATCACCTGGTACCCAAGTTTCGCGAGGAGACCTATCGCGACGGATCCCACACCGCCTGCCGCGCCCGTCACCAGAATGGGCCCACTGTCCGGACTAATTCCTGCATCCTCCAGCGCAAGGACGGATAACATCGCTGTGTAACCTGCGGTGCCGATGGCCATTGCTTCCGCCGGTGTGAACGCAGCTGGCAGAGGAACAATCCATTCACTTCGCGCGCGCGCTTTCTGCGCATAACCGCCGAAGTGTGTCTCACTCAACCCAAAGCCGTTGATCAAAACCTTGTCACCGGTTTTGAACTCGGGTGTTTGGGATTGCTCGACAACACCGGCCAGGTCGATGCCGGGGATCATCGGAAAGCGCCGCACCACCGGCGCGCGGCCGGTGATCACAAGTCCATCCTTGTAGTTTACGGTAGAGTGAGAGACTGCAATGGTAACATCGCCATCCATCAAATCATCCCGAGTAAGCTCAGTGAGCTGCGCCGCAGGTTGAGTATCCTGACGGATAAGGATGGCCTGGAAACGGTCAGTCATCTGGCACTTTCGGCTGGGGAGTGCTGCCACGAACGCGGCGGGAGCGAGGCGCGAAAACCACAGGAAAACCTTAAACGCGTCAAGGGAGGCTTGAGGCTCGCGTTTGAGCCTGCCTGATACTCGACAGCAGGGAACTCTCAAGCCACGCTTTTATTAAGATTCGCGGAGCAAGATAACGAAGCAATCGAGTGTATGAGCATGACCGAGTTCGAGTTACGCATGCGCGGTTACCGGCTGCTGACCGCCGAAATCCTCTATCACATGCCGGACCATCCTGAACTCCTGCAAAGCTTTCTGTGGCAGGAGTTCGATTTGGCGCCGCGCTTCCCCGTGCTGAACAAGTTTCTGCACTTCTGGGAAAACAACATCGAAGGGCGGCTTCACGCTGTGCGAGTGGCCGCGCGTGGGCTCATCGCACCGACCGAACTGAAGATGGCTGGCGGCGAATTCACGCTGAACTAGACTCAAGCGTCTCAACAAAGCGCGCGGGCGCGCCCTGCCCTGAAGTCAGGATCGCTCCGTCGCGCATGATTGTCTGGCCACGGATGATAGTCGCCGTTGGCCAGCCTGTGGTCGTCATGCCATCGAACGGAGTCCAGCCGCACTTCGATGCGATCCAGTTGTTCTTGATCGTGCGTCTGGCATTCATATCCACAATCGTGAAATCGGCATCGTAACCGCGGGCGATGCGCCCTTTGCCCGCAATGCCAAAGATGCGCGCCGCGCCGGCGCTGGTGAGATCGACAAACCGCTCCAGCGACAGGCGGCCCGCGTTCACATGATCCAACAGGATGGTGACCAGCGTTTGCACGCCGGGCATACCCGACGGTGTGTCAGGATAGGTCTTATCTTTCTCTTCGCGGGTGTGCGGCGCATGGTCGGAGCCGATCACATCAATGAGGCCTTCGTTCACGGCGCGCCAGAGCGCCTCTCGATGCCTTGCTTCACGGATGGGTGGATTCATTTGCGCGTAGGTGCCGAGGCGCTCGTAGCACTCAGGGGCTGCCAAGGTGAGATGCTGGGGCGTGGTTTCGACTGTTGCAAAATCCCGTGCATCGGCGAGCAGCGGTAGTTCTTCTTCCGTGGTGACATGCAGCACATGCAGCCGCCGGCCGGCCTGGCGCGCGAGGCGCAGCACGCGTTCCGTAGATAGTCGCGCTGTCTCCACGTCACGCCAGAACGGATGCGTTCGCGGGTCGCCCGCGATGGCGAGAGATTTGCGCTCGCGCAGGCGCGCCTCGTCCTCCGAGTGCACAGCCATGCGGCGCCGGCCCGCCTTCAACGCGCCGAAAATGTCATCCTCGTGATTGAGCAGCAGCGATCCGGTCGAGGAGCCGAGGAACGCCTTCACCCCCGCCACACCTGGTATCTGCTCCAGCGTGCCAAGCGCGCCGATGTTCTCCGGGGTGGCGCCGGCGTAGAAGGCGTAGTCGCAGTGCATGCGGCCCTTGGCGCGGGCGAATTTGTCTTCCAACGCCAGCCGCGTGGTGGTCGGTGGATTGGTGTTCGGCATTTCGAACACGGCCGTGACACCGCCCAAGACGGCCGCACGGCTGCCGCTTTCCAAATCCTCCTTGTGCTCGTTGCCGGGTTCGCGGAAGTGCACCTGCGTGTCGATCACGCCGGGCAGGACGTGCAGCCCCTTCGCCTCGAATATTTCAGCAGCCGTAGCAGTCGCCAGCGAACCGATGGCGACGATGCGACCGTCAATGACGCCGACATCCGCCTCACCAATACCGTTCGGCGTGACGCACATCCCATCGCGGATGAGGAGATCGAAGCTGCCGCTCATGCCGCTTCCAACGCTTCGAAGATGGGCAGGTCTGCGCGACCGCCCTCAATGTGCGCGCGGTGCCATAACGCATAAAACAACAGTTGCCAGCAAGCAGTGCCCGCACGCTTGTCCTTCGCAACAGATTTGACGAGTCGTTCCACCGCTTCCGGATAGCACAGCTGTGCCACGCCGGGCGAGCGCGCAACCAATGGCGCGAGCTGCTCCGATTTCTGCGCGATCCATTCAGCGACCGGCACGGTGAAACCGCGCTTGGGCTCAAACGGCTTCGCTTCGGGCAACGCACGCGCAAGCCACCTGCGCAGGAGATATTTGCCGAGACCGCGATGCACCTTCAGCCGATCCGGCAAGCGAAAGGCGAAGTTCGCCACCACTGGATCGAGGAAGGGTGTGCGGCCTTCCACGCTGTGCGCCATCAGGCAGCGATCCAGCTTGATCAACAGATCGTGGGGCAGCCAGTCCGCGCAGTCGGTCGCCTGCGCAAGTTGCAGCTTGGTGCGTCCGCCGACCGCCGTTTCGGCTTCGGCAACCGCGATTCCATCCCGCCAGGTGCCATTTTCTTCGCGTAGCACGCCGAGCCCATCGAGAATGCCCTTCCGGCGCATCGGGCGTCCGCCGAGGAACCACGGCCGCATCGCAGTGCGGTAGCGGCCATAACCGCCGAACAATTCGTCGCCGCCCTCCCCGCACAGCACAACTTTCACTTCGCGCCGCGCCGCTTTGGCCAGCAGATAGGTCGGGACAATGGCGTAGTCCGCGGCAGGATCATCCATAGCCTTGACCATCGCCGGCAACTCGCGCCAGAAATCCTCTGCCGTCACTTCGATTTCGACATGCTCGGCCCCAGCCGCTTTTGCGACCGTGCGTGCGTGGGCCCGCTCGTCGTGCACGCCGGTTCCGGGAAACCCGGCCGTAAATGCGCGCACCGGGCGATCGTTCAGCTGCATCATGCAGGCCAGCAGCGCAGATGAATCGATGCCACCGGAAAGAAACATGCCGTACGGCACGTCCGAGCGCTGATGGACCATAACGCTGTCGAGCAATACGCGCTCCAGAGCAAGGATGGCCTGATCCTCAACCATTTCGACAGGAGGGCCATCCGGCAACGCCGCCTTGCGAATGCGCGAGTGCACGCGACCGTCGCGAATATCGAGCGTCTCTCCCGGAAGCACGCGCTTGATTCCGTCGAAGATGGTTTGCGCACCCGTGGTGAATTGCAGCTGCAGCAGTTCGTTCGCCTTCTGCGGCATCAACGTCGGCGCCACGAGACCGGCGCGGATCAACGCCTGCGGCTCAGAGGCAAACGCGAAGCCAAACGGGCCTTCCGCGTAGTATAGCGGCTTGATGCCGAACGGATCGCGCGAGAGATACAAGGAAAGCGCGTTTGGATCATCGAGCGCGATGCCGAACATGCCGCGCAAGCGTTTCGCAAAATGCGCACCGTCGCGCGCGTGGGTGTAGAGCGGCAGCTCGCAATCGGCATTGGTGGCGAAGTTGTAACCGTGCGCGTCCTGCTTCAGCTCGACATAGTTGTAGATCTCTCCGTTCGCCACGAGCGCAGTCTCGCCGGGGCCAAACAGAGGCTGATCACCAGTGGCGAGGTCGATAATCGCCAGGCGCTTCTGACCCACCAGCACACCGCCATGAGCATACTTGCCCTCGCCGTCGGGCCCGCGATGGGCAAGTGCGTTCAGCATCGCATCCAAGGCAGCCTGCAGCGGAGGCGTTCCATCTGTGCTCATCAAACCGGCGATGCCGCACATCAGAAACGCTTCCTTGGCCGGACCTGTTCAAACACCCCGGTATATTCTCCAATCACCGTCTCTTCCGAGAATTCCGATGCAATGCGCTGCCGTCCGCTCGCTACAAGCTTCGCGGCCAAGACCTTGTCAGAGAGCACGGTGCGAATTCCTGTCGCGAGGGCTTCAGCATCGTCAACCGGTACGAGAATGGCGTCCTCGCCGTTGCGCGCAAGCCAAGCCGGGCCGGTGCTCGCGGCCGTCACCAGCGGCGCGCCGTAGGCCCAGGCCTCGACGACAACATTGCCGAACGGCTCCTCGCGGGACGGAAACACACAAACATCTGCGGCCTTCAGCAAGGCGCCGCGATCGGTACGCCAGCCGAGGAATTTGACGCGCGGAGCAATGCCAAGATCGTGCGCCAGGCTCTTCAACTTGCGTTCGTCCGGCCCCTCACCCGCAATCCACACCCAGAGGTCTGGGATCTGCGCCGCGGCCTTCAGCAGCACGTCCATCGCTTTGTTCGGATGCAGGCGGCCAAGCGCCACCGCCAGCGGCACGTCCGGAGGTGTGTCGAGCAGCGCGCGATCCACGGCCGGCGCATCGTCGACATGCGGAAAGTTGGGGATGTAGAACACCCGCTCGTTCGCCCAGCCACCCTGTGTCACGTAGCGCGCAAGATCAGGCGTATTGCAGACGAGGTAGTCGCAGCGGCGGAAGTAATCGAAATTGTAATACCCGCCGAGCCGGCCGATGAGCGCGTAGTCGCCCGGCGGGGTCATGGCGGCACCGCGTCCTGTAATGGTCAAGACAACGTCGGGCTGAAACTCTGCTGCAATCTGTCTGAATTTCCGCTCTGTCGAAAAGTCGAAGCGCCGCCAGAACGGCAGGACATCGCAGGAAATGCCACTTTCGCGCAGCATGGCCTCGCGGATGCTGTTGTGCTTGAGAACCGACCGGACGTTTACCCCAGCGCGCTGCAAGCCCAGCGTCAAGGTGACGAAAAAGGTCTCGGAGCCGCCCAGCGCCGAGGCGCCGCAAACCGTGATCGCTTTGAGTGAGGTTGGTGTCATGAAAGCCGCGCGACCTATATCAGGGGCTTGCGGCGGCGCAAATGATAGGGTCCCTTCGCTCCATGTCAGGTCAGCTAAAGGACCGCGCGGTAATCGCAATCTCCGGGCCGGAAGCGAAGAGCTTCCTGCAGGGACTCATCACCAACGACATCGCCGCAGTCACACCGGCGTCCTGCCTCTATGCCACGTTGCTGACGCCCCAGGGCAAGATCCTGTTCGATTTCATCCTGAGCGAAAGCGATGACACTGTTTTTCTGGATTGCGCGGCTGCGTCCGCGCAGGCCCTGCTCAAGCGGCTGACGCTCTACCGGCTTCGCGCCAAGATAGACCTCGCGGTTCGCGAAGAGCTGGGGGTGTTCTGGAACGACGGCGGCCGGCCAGACCCCCGTCTGGCGGAATTGGGGAACCGGCGAATTGGCCCGACGAGCGCGACGGATGCCGTCGCCGGATATCTCCAGCACCGTCTCACCCTCGGCGTTCCAGAGGGGGCAGATTTCGGCTCTGACAGGATGTTCGCGCTGGATGCAGGCCTGGAAGAGCTCCATGGCGTCTCGTTCGACAAGGGCTGTTACATCGGCCAGGAACTCACCGCCCGCATGAAGCATCGCGGTACGGCGCGGAAGCGCCTCCTTTCGGTAACCACCCTCGGTGGATCGGGCCTTCCGCCGCCGGGCAGTGAAATTCGCGCGGAAGCCACGGCGATAGGCGAGCTCGCTTCCACTTATGGCTCGCGCGGGTTTGGACTCATCCGGCTGGACCGCTGGCAAGAAGCAGCGGCCGCCGCGGTGCGCGCGGGTGACACAGGTATCCGCATCGATAAGCCTGCATGGCTCACCGGCACCGGCGCCTCTTGACGGCCGTTCGGCGTCGGCGAGAGTCGCCTGTTCCGAAGGGAGATATCCATGCTGCATCATATCTCGGTTGGCGTGCGTGACGTCGAGCGCGCCGCGAAATTCTACGATCCGGTACTGAAGACGCTCGGCATCAAGCGCGTCATGGAGTTCTTGCCGTATGCCATTGGTTACGGCGAAACGCGCGACAAGCCGGAATTCTGGATTCAGTTGCCACACAATCAGCAGCCGGCATCGGTGGGCAACGGCGTGCACGTCGCGTTTCTGGCGAAATCCAAACAGATGGTCGCCAAGTTTCATGATGCGGCGCTGAAGCAAGGTGGCAGCAACGGCGGCGAGCCCGGTCCGCGGCCTGACTATGGTCCCTCCTACTACGGCGCGTTCACCTACGATCTCGATGGCAACAAGCTGGAAGCCATGCTGATCCTGCTGGTGAAGGACGTGGCAAAGAAGGCCGCGAAGAAACCCGCTCGTAAGGCAAGGGCAAAGCCGGCAAGGAAGGCGAAGAAGAAGGCGCGGCGGTGAAGCCACGCGTCCGCTGCGGCTGGCCCGGCACTGACCCGCTCTACGTCACATATCACGACGAAGAGTGGGGCGTGCCGGAATACGATGCGCGTGCGCTGTACGAAAAGCTTGTGCTGGATGGGTTTCAGGCGGGATTGTCCTGGATCACCATCCTGCGCAAGCGGGAGAACTTTCGCCGTGCCTTCGACGGCTTCGATCCCGAAAAGCTCGCGCGCTACGGTAAGCGTGATGTTGCCCGTTTGCTGAAGAACGAAGGCATCATCCGCAGCCGCGCCAAGATCGAAGCCACGATCAATGGCGCGCGCGCCTGGCTCGATATTCAGGAAAAGGAGTCCGGCGGCTTCACCGATTTCATCTGGAAGCATGTGAACGGCCGCATGGTGGTGAACCGGCGCAAGGAGGGCGAGCAGCCTTTCGTGAAAACGCCGATGAGCGAAGCGCTCTCCAAAGACCTGAAAGCCCACGGCTTCAATTTCGTCGGACCGGTGATTGTTTACGCCTTCGCGCAGGCCGTGGGGATGGTCAACGATCACGCGGTCGAGTGTTTCCGCCACAAGGAATGCGCGAAGCTTGGCGCGAAGCGTCGATGACGTTCCCCGACGTCCTAGGCGTGATCGGCTCTGCAATCGTCATCGTCGCGTATTTCGCCGTGGCGCGCGGATCGATCTTGGCGGACAGCCGGCCTTACTATGTCGCGAACCTGATTGGCGCGGCGCTCATCTTCGCGTCGCTATGGTGGGCGTGGAATCTTCCGGCCGCCATCGTGGAGCTCTTCTGGGGCGCCATCAGCCTGTACGGACTGACCCGTCCCCTGTTCGCCCGAGATCAGCTGCGACCGCGGTAAGGCGAAACGCCATGGTCCGGAAGGGAAACGCCGCCAGGCAGCTTGCCAGTTTGCCAGAACACGTCGATGGGAATACCGCCGCGCGGATACCAGAAGCCCGCGATGCGCAGGAATTTGGGCTTGATGGCCTTCACGATACGCTTCCCGATCATCACGGTGCAGTCTTCATGAAACGCGCCGTGATTGCGGAAACTGGCCATAAACAGCTTCAGCGATTTCGATTCCAGAATCGATTTCGCCGGCGCGTAGTCAATGATGAAATGCGCGCAATCCGGCTGACCGGTAATGGGGCACAGGCAGGTGAATTCCGGCGCCGTGAAGCGCACCAGGTAATCGGTATCCGCGTGCGGATTCGGCACGGCATCGAGCTTCGCCTCATCAGGTGAGCGCGGCAGCGCGACTGTGCGGCCAAGCTGGAGCGGATCACGCTTTGCCATCAGGCGCGCGCGCTTTCTTCATACACGCAGCTCTGTCCGTAAGACGGACGGCGAATTTTCACCCACGCCACTTCGGGCAGCGCCGACTTCGCACGCGAGAAGATGTATCGCGCGAGGTTTTCCAAGGTCGGCACGCCGAGTGCTTCAATCTCGTTCAGCATCCGATGATCCAGATCGTCACGAATTTGGTCGAGGGCGCGCTTGACCTCACCCAGATCGCGCAAGATGCCGCTACCCGGATTTGCCTCGCCGCGCAACGTTACCTCCACGTAGAAGGAATGGCCGTGCAGGCGGCGGTTCTCCGGCCCGCCCACCGCGAGGTAGTGCGCCGCATCGAAGCCGAATTCCTGTGTCAATTCGATCATGGCGCGGGCTTGTGGCGGCTGGCGAAAGACGCGTCAAGTTGCCTTGGCCAACTCCGCGCGATTGGCTTCGCGCACGGGCGCCAGCGCCTCCGTCCACTTGATCAACTCATTCAACAGCGCACCTGCACCCTGTTCGTTGAATTCGTTGGGTGTGAAGACGCCGTCTTTCAGTTGCCCGTAGACATTCGGCAGCCAGACGGTCTCCGGAATGGGCATCATCTTCAGCGTGGCGATGGTCGGTTTGATGGCGTGCGTCGACCGTCCACCGCCTGAGATGCCGCCGTAGCCCACGAGCCCGACGGATTTGTATTGCCACTCCCAGAACAGGTAATCGAGCGCATTCAACAGCGACGGCGGCGGTCCGTAATTGTATTCGGGAGTCACGAACACGAAGGCATCGGCCGAGTTCACGCTGGCCGACCATTTCTTCGTGTGCTCATTCCGGTATTTCCGGCGCGAGGGATGCTCGGGCTCATCCAGAAGTGGCAGGTTGAAGTCCGCCAGATCGACAAGATGCGCGTCGAACTTGCCATGCCGTTGGGCAAATTCGTGAAACCATTTCGCCGGCGCGGGACCGATGCGGCCTGGCCGCGTGCTTGCGATGACGGTGTGCAATCTGGGTGCCATGGCTCTCTCCTCTGGTTACCGGCGGTAACTCGCACTACATTGGTGCCTGGCATGAACTGGCGATCCACCAGAGAACGCGCAAGAAGGCACATCCATGGCACGCGGTAACCCGCATGTAACCGAGGACTGCCGCGCGGTGAGTGCGGTCCTCGCCCGGATTGGGGACAAGTGGTCGGTCCTAATCGTTTCCCGCCTGGGCAACGGTACGAAGCGCTTCAATGAATTGAAGCGGGAGATCGGCGGAATTTCTCAGCGGATGTTGACGCTGACGCTAAGGAACCTGGAGCGCGACGGCCTGGTGCGACGAACAGTGTTTCCCACCGTTCCGCCGCGCGTGGATTATGAGCTGACTGAACTGGGCCGCTCGCTGTTGGCACCCGTCTCGGCACTCGGAGATTGGGCGCGGATCAACCGTGCCCGGATCGAAGGGGCGCAAATTGCGTTCGACGGTCGGAGCGGACAGCCGCAGGCGATGCGTCCGGAAATGTAACTCCGAATCAATTCCCCGTGGTGCCCCGCTGGATCTGAAGTTTGGTTATCATATTCCGCTGTTCTTGCTGCATGCGCTCCCACTCTCTTTGAGAGTGGCATTCCCGTGTCGCGCCGATGCGGGAGCCTGTCTTGGCCGGCTGGACGCGGCAGACCATGCGATCGGGATCGCTTTGCGACACCGATGCGGAATTAGCGGGAGAGGTTGGTGGATCCGCCAGTACGACTCCTGCTGACGTCGAAAGCGTCAAACTCACGGCCAAGGCAAATCGGAAGTTGCTCATGGGATGCCCCTTGACTTCACACTCGTCGCAAGGGTGCGTCCGTGTCGGGGGCGATGCAACTCCGGCCGAGTTGCCCTGAGCAGGAGAATTCCCGGCGCTTAAAAATCGCGATCTTGTTCTGGCGAAATGGTTTTTTGCTTCGGAGCGGCTGACAAAATGCTAGTTGGCAGCTGGAAGCCATTATAACATTTCAGTGACCGAGCACGATGTTCTCACATTTGTGAGCGCCAGCGTAAAATCCGTTTGGGCGCTGGAGCTGCTGCTGACGATACGCCGGCAGCGCGAGCGAGCTTGGGATGCAGCTGAGCTTGTGAAAGAACTGCGCGCGAGCACAGTGGTGGTTCGCGAAGCGCTGGCTTCGCTGATGGGAGTGGGACTGGTCGCTACCGATGACAACGGTCTGCATTGCTATCGTCCGGCAACCGAACAGCTCGATTTGTTCGTGGAAGGAGCTGAATCCCTGTACAGGGTGAAGCCGCTCGCCATCATCAATGCCATCGTAACCGCACCCAACGAGAAACTTCGCATCTTTGCCGACGCGTTCCGCCTGAAGGAATAGATCGATGACCACGTGGCCGGCCATTGTCTATCTGTTGTGTCTGCTGACCAGTGCCGTCTGTGCCGGTCTTCTGGTGCGCGGCTATCAGCGCAACCGTACGGCGCTGCTGCTGTGGAGCGCCGCCTGCTTCGCGCTGCTGGCGATCAACAATCTGCTCGTGGTCCTCGATCTTCTGTTTCTGCCAAATGTAGACCTAAGCCTGGCACGCACTGCCTGCAATGTCGTTGCGGTGGGTACGCTTCTATACGGCTTCATCTGGGAGCTTGATCGATGAGCGATACTCTCAGCAGCTTTCTTTCCGGCGCAACGACGGCGGGATTCCTAATTGCGAGTCTCTTTTTCTGCAAGTTCTGGCGGCGCACGGGGGACACGCTGTTCGCGGCATTCGGAGCGGCATTCCTTCTGCTGGCAGCCAATCAGGCGCTGCTTACACTCGGGCAAATCCCGGTCGAACACCGCAGTTGGGCCTATGTATTGCGGCTGGTGGCCTTTGGCCTGCTGATTATCGCGATCGTACGCAAGAACGTCGGCGGACGGCCCTCCTGACGCGACCGATCACTTGTGCGCTTCGCGCCACGCTTTCACGGCCGCCATCGTTCGAGAGACATGCTCGCTCGGATCCAGATTCGTGTATGCGAGAAGAATCGATCCGTCCGGTGCGATCACATACGACGTGCGATCGGAATACTCCGGCTTCTTCTTCAGCACAGCGTCATAGGACTTGATGATTTTCTGATCCGGATCAGCGGCGACGGCGAATTTGTTGCGGCACTCTACCGATGAGAATTCTGTCACGCGATTGGCATTGCCTGCCGTCACGCCGATGACTGTTGCACCAAGGGCGCTGAACTGGTCAGTCGCTTCGGCAAACTCATGCGCTTCCTGCGTGCAGCCCGGGGTGAAGGCGGCAGGAAAGAAGTAGAGAACGACCGGTCCCTTCTTCAAAGCGTCTGCGAGAGAGAAGGTGAATTCCTTGCCCGCCAAGGCGGCTTGTGTCGTGAAGGCCGGCGCTTTCGCACCCACTGAAAGGGCCGCCAAGGCGGTACCAGACAGCAGCAAAGTGGTTGCCAGCAATGCTGCGGACATGTGACATCGCATGAAGGTACCCTCCCGATTTCTGGAGGTATTGTGACGGCAGACCGGCCTTCGATCAATTGGCGCTATCGGCGTCACGCAATTCGCACTAACCTGAAGCTTCAGAGGGAAATTCCATGAAGGCTTTGCTGGTCGCACTGGGCGTCATCGCAATTCTGATGGGCGTGCTGTGGATTGGACAGGGCACCGGCTACGTGATGTGGCCACGGTCCAGCTTTATGCTGCAGCAGACGCAATGGGCCTATTACGGCGCCTGCCTCGCGATTGTCGGCCTGGTCGTGCTGTTCTACGGGTTGCGCCGGCCGCGCTAGAGAAAGTTGTATTCCACGAAAAGCCGCGAGAGGTCGCCATTCCATGGGCCGTGGAATTTGCGCAACAATTCTTCGGCGCGCGTGTAGCCACGATCAACAAGGTCGCGTAGCGGCAGAAGAAAGCCTTCTTCCGATGTTCCCGCAGCATCTTCGTTGGCGCGGCGGCGCAGGCCGGCAGCGGAAATATTCAGCATCTCACGCGCGAGATCGCCGACTGTGCGGGTGCAGAAGGGCGCCCTAAAGCCCAGCCGCGGCACGGAATCCCGCATCGCCTGACGCTCCTCCGCCGTCCAGTCCTTCACCAGATCCCAGGCGGCATCGAGGGACGTCTGGTCGTAGTAGATGCCGACCCACAATGCCGGCAACCCACAGATGCGCCGCCACGACCCTCCGTCCGCACCACGCATCTCCAGGAAGGTCTTGAGCCGCACTTCGGGGAAGATAGTGGTCAGGTGATCCGCCCAATCGTTCATCGTGGGCGTAACGCCTTTCAACTCAGGAATGTCACCGGCGAGGAATTTGCGGAAACTCTTGCCCGCCACATCGATGTAACGCCCGTCGCGATAGACGAAATACATCGGCACATCGAGCGCATAGTCGACATACCGCTCGAAGCCCATGCCGTCTTCAAATACCCAGGGCAGCATTCCGGCGCGGTCATTGTCGACATCCGTCCAGATGTGCGAGCGATACGAGAGGAAACCATTCGGCTTGCCTTCGCGGAAGGACGAATTGGCGAACAACGCGGTGGCAACCGGTTGCAATGCCAGACCGACACGAAACTTCTTCACCATGTCGGCTTCGTCGGAAAAATCGAGATTCACCTGCACCGTGCACGTGCGGAACATCATCTCGTGCCCGTAGCCGCCGACCTTGGGCATGTAGTTGCGCATGATCGCGTAGCGGCCCTTCGGCATCATGGGCACCTCGTCGAGACGCCATGACGGTGCGTAGCCAAGGCCGATCGCGCCCGCGCCGATTTCGGCTGCGATCTGGCGCACCTGCTCCTGATGCGTATTCACTTCGTTGCAGGTCTCGTGCACCGACTTCAGTGCCGCGCCCGACAGTTCGAACTGTCCGCCCGGTTCGAGGCTGATGGCGCCGTCCGTTCCGGTGAGGCCGATGATGCTGTCGCCCTCCATCACAGGTTCCCAACCGAACCGGCGCATGCCCTCCAGCAGCGCGCGAATGCCGGGCCGGCCGTCATAAGGCACAGGCTTCAGGGTCTTCAGATCGTAGACAAATTTTTCGTGTTCGGTGCCGATGCGCCAGTTCTCGCGCTGCTTGCAACCACGTTCGAGGTAGCGGACGAGGTCGTCGCGCGACCCGATCGGGCCACCCGCATGCTGCGGTATGGACATGACGCCTCCTCCGGTTCTTTCGTTGCAAAACCCCACGGCTGTGGATGAATTCTGATGCAGCCGTTCAGTCTTATGTAGTTTCGGCCCGCCCGTGCGGCAAGGCAAGAAGCGCGCACCCTCTCGCGAAGTTGCATGTCAGTGCCAGTCGCCCGCAAGCGCCTGCCAGACCGCCAACGCCGCCAATGCGGCCGTGTCGGCGCGCAGGATGCGCGGCCCCAGCGACACTGGCGTGACGAACGGCTTCAGGCGTATTGCCTCGCGCTCCGCTGGATCGAAGCCGCCTTCCGGACCTGTGAGAACGGCCCATGCGCCATCTATGCCGGTCACTTGCTCTCCAATCGGCAACGCGTCGCCCGCCTCGTCGCAAAACAGAATCCGGCGTTCGGCAGGCCAGTTCGCGAACAGTTTTTCAAGGGAGACAGGTTCGCGAATTTCGGGAACGCTGAGCCGGTCTGATTGCTCTGCCGCTTCGATGGCATTGGCGCGCATGCGTTCCGTGTTCATGCGTGAAACGATGGTTCGCCGGGTGATCACCGGTTGCAGCGCGGATACGCCAAGTTCTGTGGCCTTTTGCGTCAGGTAGTCAGACGGCGTCTTCTTGATCGGCGCGAAACAGAGCCACAGATCAGGTGTGTTCACCTGAGCCCGTGTTTGCCGCTCACACGCAAAGATGCAGCCACGCTTGGTCACATCTGTGATTTGCGCCAGCCATTCGCCATCGTGCCCATTGAACAGCAAGATGCGGTCGCCCCCCTTCGCCCGCATGACGTGCAGCAGGTAATGGGCCTGTGCGTCGTTCGCCTGCACACGCACACCCGAGCCCAGCGCCGCCTCGACAAAGAGCCGCACCTTGCCACCCGGTTCGCTCAGATGATCGTTCATACCGTTTGGTCGATAGGTTCACGCCGTGAGAGAGTGCTGCATGGTCCAAGAAACGCAAGCAATCCCTGCCGATGCTGTCGCGCAGAGCTGGGTGGATGGGGCACCACCGTCTTGGCAGCCCTACTTGCGGTTGGCGCGGTTGGACCGGCCCATCGGCACATGGCTGCTGTTCTGGCCATGCGTTTTCGGCCTTGCACTTGGCGCAGGCGGCAGCCGTCCATTTCTTGACGCACCGCGTGACTGGTGGCTGCTCATTCTGTTCGGACTGGGCGCCGTCGTGATGCGTGGCGCCGGCTGCACCTATAACGACATCGTGGATCGCGACATTGACGCGAAGGTCGCGCGCACGCACGCCCGGCCCATTCCATCCGGCGCGGTGACTGTCAAACAGGCGTGGACGTTTGCGGTGGCCCAATGTGCCGTCGGCTTGCTCATTTTGCTCTTCCTGAACGGGTACGCCATCGCGATCGGCGCGCTGTCGCTGATCCTGATTGCAGCGTACCCGTTCATGAAGCGCATTACCTGGTGGCCACAGGCGTGGCTGGGGCTCACCTTCAATTGGGGCGTCTTGCTGGGCTTCGCCGCGCAAGAAGGCCGCACGACCGCCGCGGACATCGTGCTGTACGCCGGCTGCGTGTTCTGGACCCTCGGCTACGATACCATCTACGCCTTGCAGGACATCGAAGACGATGCGCTTGCGGGCGTGAAATCGACCGCCCGCCTGTTCGGCAAGCACGCACGCGTCTGGGTGTTTCTGTTCTACATCATGGCGTTCGCGCTGATCGCAGCCGCGGGCGTCTTCGGCTTCCGGCAGTCCATTGTGGCGGCGCTGCTTCTTCCTGTGTTGGCGCACTTCATCTGGCAGGTCCGCCGGATCGACCTCGATGCGCCGCAAAGCGCACTGCGACTTTTCCGCGCCAACCGCGACGCCGGTGCCCTGATTGCGCTGGCCTACCTTGCCGCCAGCTGGATTCCACTCGGGACCTTTACCGGGCTATAGTGCGGGTGTGAACGTGCAGCGTTTCGATCCGACCGCAGTGTTCGCGCCCGCCGAACTGAAAGTGGTGCGCGCCCGCTCCAATATGAAGGGATTGCTGTGCGTTGCCCATGCCTGGGCTGTGATCGGCGGCGCGATGGCGTTGTTCGCGCTGTGGCCGAACCCGCTCACGTTCGTGCTCGCGGTGTTGGTGGTCGGCAGCCGGCAATTGGGCCTTGCCATTCTGATGCACGACGGCGCGCATGGCGTGCTGATGCGAACGAAACGGCTGAACGAACGGGTGAGCCAGTGGTTGTGTGCTTACCCCGCGTTCGCCGACACGATTCCGTACCGGCACTACCACCTCAAGCATCATCGCTCGACACAGCAACCGGATGATCCCGATCTCGTGCTGTCAGCCCCGTTCCCAATTACGCGCGCGAGCTTCCGCCGCAAAATGATCCGCGACATCACCGGCCAGACCGGCTTCAAACAACGGCGTGCTCAAATAAAAGCCGCGTTGGGCAAATCAGGAGAGCCGTTTGCCATCCGCTTCGCCACCTTCCGCCACAAACTCGGCGGACCGCTGGTCGCCAACGCCGTACTGCTGGGGCTGCTGACCGCCCTTGGCAAGCCGCATTACTACCTTATGTTCTGGCTATTGCCGTTGCTCACCTGGCAGCAGGTGATCACCCGCATCCGCAACATCGCCGAGCATGCCGTGGTACCGGACAACGACAACGTTCTCCGCAATGCGCGCACGACTTATGCTTCGTTGTTAGAGCGCGCGTTCATTGCGCCGTACTGGGTGAACTACCACGTCGATCATCACATGCTGATGTACGTGCCGTGCTTCAACCTGCCGAAGCTGCACGCGCTGCTGCTTTCAAAGGGCTATGGTCCGCGCATGGAAATCCAGCCGAATTATCTAACAATGCTGCGGCTCGCCGTCTCCAAACCGGAACCCGTTGCGCAACCCGCGTGAACCTTCCGCACGATCCCACAAAGTTCATCCGCGAAAACACGGCGCTGACCGCTCCACCGCTGGTGCCGGAAATTCGTCTGCATTTGGCCAGCGAAGTCGTGCCGCTGTGGCGCAAGACAGAGGAAGAACTGGAGACAGAGGGCATTCCCCCACCCTATTGGGCGTTTGCCTGGGCGGGCGGACAGGCCCTGGCCCGCTATCTGCTCGATCATCCGCAGGAAGTTGCAGGCAAGACGGTTCTCGATTTCGGCTCCGGCTCCGGTCTCGTGGCCATCGCGGCCGCGAAGGCAGGCGCCTCATCCGTGCTGGCGAGCGAGATCGACCGCTTTGCCCTCGCCGCTATCGCGCTGAATTCCGAAGCCAACGGTGCGGCTCTCGCGACCGCCGCGGAGGATGTGATCGATTCACCAGGTCAATGGGACGTCATCCTGCTTGGCGACATGTGCTACGAGCGGCCGCTGGTGGAGCGCCTGCTTGGCTGGCTCAGAGCGCGCGCCTCAAACGGCACGCGCGTGCTGCTCGGTGATCCCGGCCGCTCCTACTTCCCCAAATCCGGCCTTCAAAAATTGGCGACCTACCGTGTGCAGACCACCCGGGAGTTGGAAGATCGCGAAATCCGCGAGACCAGCGTCTACGCCCTTGAGCCCTAGGCCGGGCTGCCCAGTTGGCGTTTGCCCGAGCCCATGCAAAGCTGCCTTCGGCGAATCCAACGAAAACAACGCTGTTAGGGGGCGATATGGCCGGGCAGAGCATGGATGAAACGGGTGTCCTTGGCGGCCCGGATCAGGACAACGAACTCCGGCGCGCGCTGGGGCCCATCCACCTGATCGCGCTCGGCATCGGGGCCATCATCGGCGCTGGCATTTTCGTGATTACCGGTCACGCCGCCGCCACCTATGCCGGACCCGGCGTGGTCGCCTCCTTTGCGATAGCCGGGCTTGGCTGCCTCTTCGCGGGCCTCTGCTACGCCGAATACGCCGCCATGATCCCCGTGGCTGGCAGTGCCTACACCTACACCTTCGCCACGCTCGGCAAGTTCATGGCCTGGTTCATCGGCTGGAACCTGGTGCTGGAATACCTGGCGGCCTCGTCGACCGTGGCCGTGGGCTGGTCCGGCTACTTCGTAGACTTCATGGCGAAGCAGCTGAACATGCCGATCCCGGCGGCCTTTGCCGGGGCACCATTCGCTGTGCATGGATTCCACAATTTCGTCGCCACCGGCGCGCTGTTCAACCTGCCAGCGGTGGCGCTGATCGCACTCGTCACCGTCGTGCTGATCGTGGGCGTACACCTGTCCGCAAATTTCAACAACGCCATGGTGGCCATTAAACTCGTCATCGTTGTGCTGGTGATTGCCGTCGGCCTGCCGCACGTCGTCGCCGCAAACCAGACGCCCTTCATTCCGGCGAACACGGGCGACTGGGGCACCTTCGGCTGGAGCGGTGTGCTGCGCGCCACTGGCGTGATTTTCTTTGCCTATATCGGCTTTGACGCGGTCAGCGTGGCGGCGCAGGAAGCACGCAATCCGCAACGCGACGTGCCCATCGGCATCCTGGGCTCGCTGATCATCTGCACCGTGCTCTACATGCTGATGTCCTACGTGCTGACAGGGCTTGCCAATTACACCACGCTCAATGTCGCGCACCCGGTTTCGATGGCGACGGAATCCCTCCCGGCCACGCGGTGGCTGTCGCCATACGTAAACGTCGGCGCCATCGTAGGTCTCGCCTCGGTGGTGCTGGTGTTGATCCTCGGCCAGTCGCGTATTTTCTATGCGATGTCGAAGGATGGCATGATCCCGCCGATGTTCAGCGACGTGCATCCGCGCTTCCGCACACCGTGGAAAGGCACGCTGGTTACCGGCATTTTCGCCGCCCTGCTGGCCGGCTTCCTGCCATTGGACATTCTGGGCGAACTGGTTTCGATCGGCACGTTGCTGGCGTTCGTGATTGTCTGCGTCGGCGTGATGATCCTGCGCTCCAGACGGCCGCTCGTGCATCGCCCGTTCCGCACGCCGCTTGTGTATGTCGTCGCCCCGCTCGGCATCATCATGTGCGGGGCGATGATGTCGTGGCTGCCCGTCGACACCTGGTTGCGGTTGGTGGCGTGGACGGTGATCGGCCTGGTGATCTATTTCGCCTACAGCGTGCGCAACGCGCGCCCACCGCGCTTTGAGTTGCGCGATGCCCCGGTTGCAGCGGAATAGGGGGCGGCGATCAATGGCGCAGGCAGATACCGTAGACCTCACAACGCCAGATCCCGTCGTTGCGCAAGCGCATGAGCTCAGGCGCGCGCTGGGGCCCGTCAACCTGATCCTCATCGGTATCGGCGCCATCATCGGCGCCGGTATTTTTGTCTACACGGGAACGGCGGCGGCCCAGCATGCCGGTCCCGCCGTCATTCTCTCCTTCGTCATCGCCGGGTTCGGCTGCCTGTTCGCAGGCCTCTGCTACGCCGAATTCGCATCCATGATTCCGGAATCCGGTAGCGCCTACACCTACGCCTACGCCACCATGGGCCGCTTCATGGCCTGGTTCATCGGCTGGAATATGGTGCTGGAGTATCTGGTGTCAGCCGCGGGCGTAAGCTCCGGCTGGTCTGGTTATTTCGGCAGCCTGTTGGGCGACTTCGGCATTCACCTGCCGGCGCAATTTATGGGACCGCCGGTGGCGGGCAGCGGCCTCGGTGAGATGCATTTGACCGGGGCGATCATCAACGTGCCGGCCGTGGCGCTGATCGTCATCCTCACCACATTCCTTGTGATCGGCGTAAAAGAAACGGCCCGCTTCAACGGCCTGATGGTGCTGCTGAAGGTTGCCATCGTGGTGGCGGTGATTGTCTTCGGCCTGTCCTATGTGCGCAGCGAACATCTCACCCCCTTCATTCCACCGAACGAAGGGCATTTCGGCAAATTCGGCATCAGCGGAATCCTGGCCGCTTCGGGCGTGGCGTTCTTCGCCTATCTCGGCTTCGAGGCGGTAAGCGTGGCGGCGCAGGAGGCGCGCAATCCACGTCGCGACTTGCCCATCGGAATCCTTGGCTCGCTGGGCATCTGCACGGTGCTCTACATGCTGATGGCCGTGGTGATGACCGGCATCACCGACTGGCACACACTCGATGTACCGAGCCCAGTGTCGTTTGCGGTGTCGAAGATCGACGGGCTGAAGTGGCTGGTGACGCCGATCAACATTGGCGCCGTGGTGGGCCTGGCGTCGGTGGTTTTCGTCTCGCTTTACGGGCAATCGCGTGTGTTCTTCTCGATGGCGCGCGACGGTTTCCTGTGGCCGCGGTTTGCGGCGGTGCATCCGAAATTCACGACCCCGGCCTATGGCACCATTGTGGTAGGTGCCTTCGCTGCGCTGCTCGCGGCGATCTTTCCGTTCGACGTGCTGGCCGATCTTGTGTCGATCGGCACCTTGGCGGCGTTCATTGCCGTGTGCGCGGGCATTCTCATTCTTCGCGTGACGGCGCCGAAAGCGCGGCGGCAATTCCGGACGCCCTATGTGTGGTTCACGGCGCCGGCTGGCATCTTTGTCTGCGGCGTAATGATGGTGAGTCTCGGATGGGCGACATGGATCCGGCTGGTGATCTGGACCGCACTCGGCCTCGCCATCTATTTCGGCTACGGCATAAAACACGCGGCCCCATCGAAATGGACCGTGGCGAACGAATAGCCGTTTCGCGAACCCGGTGTCGTCGCGATACGCTGTCTGCATGGGCCGCCTTCCCCCGATAAATTGCCGCCCCTTCACCTCCCCCAACGTGGGGAGGTCGTCAACTCTGAGCAGCGAGAGCTGCGAAGAGACGGCGGGTGGGGGGCCTATCGTCCGAGCACGAAAGCTCCGAAAAAGTACGACTGACGCGGAGGAACGCCTTTGGCCTGCGTTGCGCCACCTCAAGTCACTTGGAATGCATTTCCGCCGACAGGCACCGATCGGTTCTTACTATGCCGACTTTGTGTGTCATCGCTCAAGGATCGTAGTCGAGCTGGACGGCTCGCAACACGCCGAAGAGACCACGATTGCGTATGACGCACACAGAACAGCCTTTCTGAATTCGCAAGGCTACCGTGTGCTGCGATTTTGGAACTCTCAAATTCTGGAAGATCACGAAGGCGTAGTCGAACGCATCGTAGCAGCGGCAAAAAGCCCCCCACCCGCCCGGCTTCGCCGGGCGACCTCCCCACGTGGGGGGAGGTGATTGGTGGCTTATCGTTCGCTACGGGAGTTCATAGCGAAACTCGAACACGCAGGCGAGTTGGTGCGCGTGCGCGAGCCGGTGTCGACAGTGCTGGAGATGACCGAAATCCAGACCCGGCTGATCGCCGAAGGAGGGCCGGCAGTACTCTTCGAAAAGCCACTCAAAGCGGATGGCAGCACCAGCGGCATGCCGGTGCTGGTAAATCTGTTCGGCACCGTGAAGCGCGTGGCGATGGGCGTGACCTTGGGCGGCGTCGAGCGCAGCGATGCGAAGTCCCTGCGCGAGGTTGGCGAGTTGCTCGCCGCGTTGCGGCAACCCGAACCGCCGCGCTCCTTACGCGAAACCGCCGCCCTGCTGCCGCTGGTCAGAACCGCCACCACGATGCGGCCCAAAACCGTCGGCAAGCCCGCCTGTCAGGAGATCGTCCTGCGCGGCAACGACATCGACCTCAACGCCCTCCCCATCCAAACCTGCTGGCCGGGAGAACCTGCGCCGCTCATCACCTGGCCACTGATTGTCACCAAGGGCCCCGGCGAAGCGCGCGAAGACAACTACAATCTCGGCATCTACCGCCTGCAGGTCCTGAACAAGAACCAAACCGTTATGCGATGGCTGAAGCACCGCGGCGGCGCGCAGCATCACGCGCGCTGGGCCAAACAGAACACCGCGCCCCTGCCCGCCGCTGCCGTGATCGGCGCGGATCCCGGCGTCATTCTCGCAGCCGTCGCGCCGGTACCGGATACCTTGTCCGAATATCAGTTCGCCGGACTGCTGCGTGGGCAACGCGTGGAGCTTGCCGACTGCGTTTCCCAACCGCTGAAGGTGCCATCGGAAGCGGAGATTGTGTTGGAGGGCGAAGTCTCGCTCACCGACTATCGCGACGAAGGTCCGTACGGCGATCACACCGGCTACTACAATTCCATCGAGCAGTTTCCGGTGTTCACCGTCACGGCGATCACCATGCGCCGCGATCCGGTTTATCTCTCCACCTACACCGGCCGCCCGCCGGATGAACCGAGCGTGTTGGGCGAAGCGCTGAACGAGATTTTCATTCCGCTACTGCAACAGCAGTTTCCGGAGATTGTGGATTTCTGGCTGCCGCCGGAAGGCTGCAGCTATCGCATCGCCGTCGTGTCGATGAAGAAGGCTTATCCCGGCCACGCCAAGCGCATCATGATGGCCGTGTGGTCGTACCTGCGCCAGTTCATGTACACCAAATGGGTGATCGTGGTGGACGACGACATCAACGCGCGCGACTGGAAAGATGTGATGTGGTCGATTTCCACGCGCATGGATCCGGCCCGCGACATCACCATCATCGAACACACACCCATAGACTATCTGGACTTCGCCTCGCCCGAGAGCGGCCTTGGCTCGAAAATCGGGCTGGATGCCACCAACAAATGGCCTCCCGAGACCAAGCGCGAATGGGGCCGCCTCATCGGTATGGGCGACGAAACGATTCGCACGGTCACCGAGAAATGGCCGCGCCTTGGCCTGCCCGGCTCCGGAAAACCGGTCTGGAAATAGGGACGATCAAATACCTTTTCCGATTCTCTGAACCTGCATTGCAGCTCGGATGCCCTCACTCTATAGAAATCGCGGGCTGTGCGACTGGGGCTGTCAATGCGAATACTGTCTTTTGTTTCTTTGCTGTGCCTTGGCCTCTGTGGGGTTGGCCCTGTCTGGGCGGGGGAGGAGTGTCCGCCGCTCACGATGCTCACCAGTGTGGCGATGCAGATCGGCGACGATGGCCGGCCCTACGTGCCGGTCAAAATCAATGACAAGTCCAAGTCCATGCTCGTGGATACAGGTGGTTTCTTCACAGAAATCACCCAGACCACGACTGACGAATTGCAGCTGAGCGCGCGCCATACGCGCCTGCAACTGGTTGGCGTGTATGGGGATACGACTCAGTTGGCCGCGACCGCCTCTCTGGTTTTGGGCAACATGCATGCCGACAACATGGACTTCATGGTGATGCCGGCGGTGCATCAGTTTGCGTCCGATACCAAGGATGTTGCCGGCCTCATCGCGCCGAATTTCCTCCGTCCCTACGACGCCGATTTCGATTTCGGCTCCCGCAAATTCAACCTGCTTTCGCAAAAGCATTGCAACGGCAAGGTCGTGTACTGGCCTAACAATGGTGTGGCCGTCGTGCCGATCGATATCAGGCAGGATGGGCACATCATCGTGCCGGTCGAGCTGGATGGACAAAAGCTCCGCGCCCTCCTCGATACTGGCGCCAGCACCTCCGTCCTGAACATGGAGGTCGCGGAGTTGGCATTTGGCCTAAAACCCGGTGCCGCGGATACGCCAGCAGAGACCGGCCAGTCTGACAATTCCGGCGTGCAGACATACACTCATCGCTTCAAATCGTTTTCGGTCGAAGGCATCGCAGTCTCCAACCCGACGATGCACATCATCCCCGATCTCGTACGCACGAAAATGATGGATCCGCACGACAGTCTCGAAGGCGACACCCGCATCAAAAGCGCGGTCAATCAGGTGGGACTGGACCAGATAATTCTGGGGATGGACATTCTGCACCGGTTGCATCTGTACATCGCTTACAAGGAACAGAAACTCTACATCACGCCGGCGGCAGTGCCCGCGGTGGCCGTGGTGCCCGCGCCGGCGACGGCAGCGATTACCGACGCCAGCAAATAGCCGAGCACTGCATCTACCGTTCCAGCCTGCGGCATTGCGGTTGCGATCCTGTGCGAGACCGAGCTGTTTCCCGCATTGCGGCTTGGACATGCTCGCCGTATAGCTCGTCGGGGCTGGGCAACTGGGCCTGGGAATGCGCCTGCTTTCTTTTGTTTCTTTGATTTGTTTCGGCCTTTGCTGGATTGGTCCCGTTTGGGCAGACGACGACTGCCCACCGCTCACCATGCTCACCAGCGTGCCCATGCAGATCGGCTCCGACAACCGCCCTTACGTGCCGGTCAAGATCAATGACAAGCCCAAATCCATGGTCATCGATACGGGTGGTTTCTTCACTGAGATCAGTCAGCCCGCCGCAGAGGAACTGCAGCTCACAGCCCGCCATACTCGTTTGCAGCTGATCGGCGTGTATGGCGACAAGACGCAGCTCGCCGTCACGGCGTCGCTGGTGCTCGGCAATCTGCGCGCCAACAGCATGGACTTCATGGTGATGCCGCCGGTTCATCAGTTTGCCACCGACATCAAGGGTGCGGCCGGCCTCATCGCCCCCAATTTTCTAAGACCGTATGACGCCGATTTTGATTTCGGCGCAGGCAAATTCAATTTGCTCTCGCACAAGCATTGCACAGGCAGGGTCATCTATTGGCCCAACAACGCCGTCGCCGTCGTGCCGATCGACGTCAACCAGGATAATCACGTTATCGTGCCGGTTGAGTTGGATGGGGAAAAGCTGCGCGCCGTTGTGGATACCGGCGCAAGTATATCCGTGCTCAATATGAGCGTGGCGGAAGGGACTTTCGGACTAAAACCGGGCGCCGCAGACACACCCCTTTCCAAGGATCGCCTTGGTCAATCCGACATTCAGAGCTTCACGCACCGATTCAAATCCCTTTCGCTGGAAGGGATCACGATTTCAAATCCGACGTTGCGCATCATTCCCGATCTTGTGCGCCCGAAGGTCGTGGACCCTCATGACGCCCTCGAGGGCGATAGCCGCGTTAAGAACCCAACCAGCCGAGTGGGATTGGATCAAATGATTCTTGGAATGGACTTCTTGCACCAGCTGCACCTGTACATCGCGTACAGGGAGCGGAAGCTCTACGCCACGCCGGCAGTCTCGCCTCCGAGTACCCCCCCTGCACCGTCGCAGGCCCCACCGCCGCCGCAGCCGTAAATAAGTGACTGTGCCCAGGACACTACAGTCAGGTCTGTTCTCCACCCCATTCTCCACGCTGCAATGTTCGGCACAGGCGATCCGCGGCGTGATACGCGAATATTAATTCTCGTTCTCCACGCGCGCTCCAGCGCCAAAACGGGTGTATTATCTGGCGTGTCTGGCTCAAGGAGGGACGTTGTCGACCGTCTTCAACGTGAGCCAGGACCGGCGCTGATGGAGACTGTGCAGAACGGCGCACAGGAGAAGTTAGGGTCGTGCGAATCGATCGCTGGTGCATCGCGACCTCGACGGAACCGATGCCCCGGAGTCGGCAGACGTGCCGGTTTGCGAAAGCCACATGCGCGCCCCGAAGGGCGCCATGGACGGCCCGCACCGCCGAGACAGCAGGGCGCCAGACCCGATGCTCCCGAGAGCCCGCGGCTTTTCCGCGATGCCAATCGAACGGGAGACGGTGAAGGCCTAACACTCCTGCCGAGCGGGGCTAGCAAGCGAGTCGAACCGACGCGGCCGAAAATCGCCGGGTGCGGGAGGCCTTTGCGGCTCCCCCTTATTGTCCGCCAGACCGGCGGACGCCGCTTGAAAAGAGCGGCTCACGTGCGCAAGGCCGTGAGGGCCTCCCGCACCGCCCCTCCAAAAGGGGGGCGAAACGACGCATAACGCGGAACGGCAGATTCGCGCGAAGGGCGGAGCATTGGTGGGATCGTCGGTTGTTGGGCCTGAGGCCTGGGGCGCGGCTTGACCCGACGGGCCGATTGTTCTTCACATCCCCGCCGCCTCGAAGGGACTGAGCATGTCACTGATACTGGAATCGTCCTACTACGCCTTCGCGTTCTACACCGCGATCAACGGGCTCATCATGCTGATCCTCGGCATGCTGGTGACGCGGGCCAGGGTGCAGACCCAGACGGATATCGGCGACGGCGGCAAGCCGGAGATGGCGGGGCCGCTGCGGGCGCACGCCAACAACAGCGAATGGACGCCGATGGCGCTCCTGATGATGTGGGTGCTGACGCTCCCCACATTCGGCGCCTCCATCTGGATCATCCAGGGAATGGGCGTGACCTTGACGATTGGGCGCATCCTGCACGCCATCGGAATCACGCGGTCCATCGGACCGTCTTCGCTGCGCTTCGTCGGCATGATCCTGACCTGGATCTCCTATGTGATCGGGGTCGTGGCCATTCTCTGGCTGATGTTCACGTCGGCGGCGGCTTCGGCTTGACCTCGTGATCAAACGCGATCCGCAACAGGTTCTGGGGCAATTGATCGAGCAGGCACGGCGCGCAGGCGCCGATGCCGCGGACGCGCTGCTGGTCGAGAGCGTCTCGGCGAGCGTGTCTTACCGCCTCGGCAAGCTGGAGGATGTAGAGCGCGCCGAATCGGCCGATCTGGGGCTGCGCGTGTTCGTGGGGCAGCGCGTGGCGTTCGTCTCATCCACCGATCTGTCTCCGCGAGGTTTGACGGAGTTGCCGGAGCGGGCTGTCGGCATGGCCCGGCTGGCGCCGGAAGACAAATTCGCCTGCCTCGCTCCGGCCGAGTTGCTCGCTAGAGACTATCCGTCCCTCGATATCGAAGACACGGCAGAACCGGCAGCCGATGTTCTGGTCGAGCGGGCGCGCGCCGTCGAAGGCGCGGCGATGGCGGTTTCCGGCATCACCAACTCCGAGGGCGGCGGAGCCAGCTTCACGCGCAACGCCGTCGCGCTGGCCACCAGCGAAGGCTTCTCCGGCCACTATGCCGCCACCACGCACAGCCTTGGGGTTGCCGTGCTGGCCGGGGAAGGCACCGCGATGGAGCGGGACTATGAATCGGTGAGCGCGCGCCAAGCCGGCGATCTCGAATCTGCGGAAACGGTCGGTCGCCGTGCCGGAGAGCGCACCGTCGCCCGGCTCAATCCGCGCAGGATAAAATCGCAGGCTGTGCCGGTGGTGTACGAACCACGCGTGGCCTCCGGATTGCTGGGCCATTTCGCCAGTGCAATTTCCGGTTCTTCTGTGGCGCGCGGCGTCACGTTCCTCAAGGACCGCATGGGCGAGCCAGTGTTTGCGGAAGGCATCAATATTGTTGACGATCCGCACCGGTTGCGCGGACTTCGATCCAAACCGTTCGACGGCGAAGGGGTGCGCAACCGGCGCACAATGCTGATCGAGAATGGCGTGTTGCAGACCTGGCTGCTGGATTGCGCCAGCGCCAAACAACTTGGGCTAGTCACCACAGGCCACGCCGCGCGCGGTACAGGCGGCCCGCCCTCGCCCTCCGCAACCAACCTCTACATGGAGCCCGGCACGCAGTCGCCCGACGCACTCATCGCCGACATTCGTGAAGGATTGTACGTGACGGAGTTGATCGGCATGGGCGTCAACGGCGTGACCGGCGATTACAGCCGCGGTGCCGCCGGCTTCTGGATCGAGAACGGAAAGGTGGCCTACCCCGTCTCCGGCGTTACGATTGCCGGCAATTTGAAGGACATGTTCCGCAACATCACGCCTGCGAGCGATCTTGAGTTCCGCTACGGCATCAACGCACCGACGGTGCGGGTGGAGGGGATGACCGTTGCCGGCGCCTGAGGCTGATCTCGCGTTGCTGGAAGAGGCGGTTCGGGATGCGGGTGTGATCGCGCGAAAGTTTTATCGCGGCTCCTATCGCAAGTGGCAAAAGGACAAGGGCCAACCGGTCACCGAATGCGATTTGGCGATCGACCGTTTCTTGTTCGAGCGCCTGCGTGCCGCACGGCCCGACTACGGCTGGCTCTCGGAAGAAACGGAAGATGATCCCGAACGGCGGCAGGCACACACCACGTTTGTCGTCGATCCCATCGATGGCACTGTTGCCTTCCTGAAAGGACGACCGCATTTCACGATCTGCGCGGCCACGGTAGAAGCTGGGAGACCCGTGACGGCAGCGCTGTACAATCCGATTACCGGTGAATGCTTCACCGCGATCGCCGGCGCCGGTGCAAGCTTGAACGGCAAACGCCTTCATGTGAGCCAACGGGAACAACTTGAGGGCTGCCGCATGCTGGGGCCGAGAACCACCTTCGATCAGCCGGCAGCAGAGATTGCGCCAGCGATACCTTGGCCGCCGATGCAAGTGGAAACACGCAACTCGGTCGCCTACAGGCTCGCATTGGTGGCTTGCGGCAGTTTCGATGCGACCGTGGCGTTGTCCGCCAAGCACGATTGGGACCTTGCAGCAGGAGACCTCATCGTGCGGGAGGCAGGCGGGCTTGCAACGACTCATGCGGGCGCCGCGTTCCACTACAATGGTGTCGAGCCGGTACAGCCCTCGGTCATCGCAGCGGGACCTCATCTGCATGCGGACATTATCGGCCGTGTACGGAACATCAGATTGGTGCATTGATGGCGGAACGTGAACCGAAACAGCTCCTGCATCTCGTGTTCGGCGGCGAAGTTACCGCACCGGAGCGCACGGAATTTCGCGATCTCTCCAAGTTGCACATCGTCGGAATCTACCCGAACTACAAATCGGCGCTGGACGCCTGGCGGGCCGCGGCGCAGGCAACGGTGGACAACGCGCATATGCGCTATTTCGTGGTGCATCTGCACAGGCTGCTTGAGCCGGAAGTGCCGAAGACCTGACGTCTCCACCCTCGCCGACTCAGCCGCGCCGTGCTAGACTTCGCGCAAAATTCATGACCGTCCATCCGCACGACCTGACGAGCAAGCCGGCGCCGCCCATGGCGGCGGATGCGCGCTCTCAAAAGCCACACCGCACGGGCGACTGGCACATCCTCACGCGTTTGGCGCGCGACTATCTGGGAGAGCAATGGGTGGCGCTCACTATCGCCGTGGTGTGCATGGTCATCACTGCCGGGACCAATGGGGCCCTCGCGGCCATTCTCAATCCGGCCATCAAGAAGATCTTCCTCGACAAGGTCCCGCACATGCTGGTGACCATTCCGCTCGAGATTATGGGTATCGTTCTGTTGCGCGCGATCACCAGCTTCGGTGAGCAATATTTCACCAACTCCATGGCTGAACGAATTGTGGCCTCCGTTCAGCGAGACATGTTCCGCAGCCAGATACGACTCGATTTGAGTTCGCTGAATGCCGTCCACTCAGGCGAGATGATCTCGAAATTTCTTTATGATGTAGCGATGCTGCGCAATGCGATCACGCGCGGCGTTGCGGGGCTTGGAAAGGAAATTCTAACGCTGCTGGCCCTGTTTGCGGTGATGCTCCTGCAAGATTGGGAACTGACTCTCATCTCGCTCGCCCTGCTTCCCGCTGTCGCGTTCGTGACCCAAAAGCTCAGCCGTTCCTTGCGCAAGTCTTCCACGCGCGGCATGGAAGAAACCGGCGTTCTGGCCCGCGCGCTTTCGGAAGCCTTGTCCGGGCGGCGCATCATCAAGGCCTACAACCTCGAAGACCATGCAGCAGAAATCGCGAATGGACGCATTGCCCGGCGGTTGAGCTACGTCCTGAGGGCGGTGCGCGCGCGCTCCGCCTCCGTGCCGTCCACCGATCTGATCGGCGGCGTCGCCGCTGCGATCACCGTCGCTTTCGCCGGATGGCAAGCGATGCAAGGCCAACTCGCGATCAATGAATTCGCTTCTTTCGTGGCCGCCATGCTGCTGGCGCAGCAACCGGTGCGCAATCTGAGTCAGCTGGCGGCGATTTCGAGCGAAGGGCTGTCGGCCGCGAACCGGCTCTTCACCATCATCGACAGCAAACCGGCAATCGTGGATGGCGCCGACGCGAAGCCCCTCCGCATGGCCAGCGGCAGCGTACGGTTCGAGCGCGTGCGCTTTGAATATCAGCCCGGCGCGCCTACGCTTGATGACATTAGCCTGGACATCCCGGCGGGAAAAAAGATTGCGCTGGTCGGACCCTCCGGCGCAGGCAAAACAACGATCTTCAATCTTCTCCTTCGCTTCTACGATCCGATCGCCGGCACCATCAGCATCGACGGCCAGGATATCTGCAATGTCACGCTGGGTTCTCTTCGCGAGCACATCGCACTTGTGACGCAGGAGCCCATCCTCTTTGATGAAAGCATCGCCCAAAACATCGCGCTTGGCCGTCCCGGTGCAGACCGCAAGGCAATCATATCGGCAGCAAAAGCTGCGGCTGCGGATGCCTTCATTCAGGCCATTGAAGGCGGATACGATGCCACGGTCGGCGAAGGCGGGTTGAAACTGTCTGGCGGACAGCGTCAACGCATCGCGATTGCCCGCGCCATGCTGCGCAACGCACCGATCCTGCTGCTCGATGAAGCCACCTCGTCGCTCGATACCGAAAGCGAACGGCAGGTGCAGGAGGCTCTTGCGACGTTGATGAGAGGCCGCACAACGATTGTTATTGCCCACCGCCTCTCCACCGTCCTGGACGCCGACGTCATCTACGTTCTGGACCGGGGACAGGTTGTAGAAAGTGGCAGGCACCCCGAACTAATGGCCAAAGGCGGCCTATACGCACGACTGTATAAGCACAATCTCGAAGATCCGCAGGGACCCGTTTAACGATGGCCCCTCCATCGCTTGGCCTCCTCGCTTATCGCTACGGCACCATAGCCTTGGCACCGTTTGTTCCCTTGGCACTGCGCCGGCGCAGCATGCGCGGCAAGGAAGACCGCCACCGCCTGCGCGAGCGCCTTGGGTATCCAAGTTTACCCCGCCCAAGCGGGCAGCTTATCTGGATTCACGGTGCGAGCGTCGGTGAATGTACATCGGTGTTGCCCCTAATTGGCGAGTTGCTGAAGGTGTCCGCCCATAATGTATTGCTGACCAGCGGCACAGTAGGATCTGCGAAGCTCATGGGGGAACGGCTACCAAGAGGAGCGTTTCATCAGTATGCCCCGGTGGATACGCCCTTCACGATCCGCCGCTTTCTGAACTACTGGAACCCGGACATTGCCCTGTTCGTGGATTCCGAAATCTGGCCGAACATGATCTCGGCGATTCGGGCTCGCGGAATACATGCGGCATTGGTGAACGGAAGGATGTCCGCGAAGTCCTTTGCTGGGTGGCGGCGCCTACGGAAAATGGCGGCGGTGTTACTGAAGAAGTATGATGTTTGCCTGGCACAGGATGTGGAAAGCGCTGAACGACTAAAGGCGCTTGGCGCTCCGCGCGTTGAAGTTTCGGGAAATTTGAAGGCAGATGCGCCGCCGCTTCCTGCTGACGCGGGTAAGCTCGCAGAACTGCAACGAGCCATAAGTGAGCGCCCCCTGCTGCTGGCTGTCAGCACACATGCGGGGGAGGAAGAAACCATCCTTCCCGCGTCCGATATGCTGAAGCGCAAATTCCCACAGCTGTTAACGATCATCGCGCCGCGTCATCCGCCGCGAGGCGAAACGGTCGCGATGCTTTGCGGGACGCGGACCAACTTACGCCGGTCCACCGGCGCCCTGCCGGACGCTGCGACGGACGTGTACATCGCAGATACGCTGGGTGAGCTTGGACTATTCTACCGCTCGGCGCCCTTCGCCTTCATTGGGGGCAGTTTCATCCGTCATGGTGGACAGAATCCCCTTGAAGCCGCGCGATTGCAATGCGCAGTGCTTGCTGGTCCTCACACCGAAAACTTTACACCGGCCTATGACGCCGTGTTCGCCGCGCAGGGCGCCGGACGCGTGGCATCCGCATCCGAAATAGCAGCCCTTGCACAGCGGTTGATAGAAAAGCCCGAGGAAGCGCGCGCCATGGGGTCGGCTGCGGCCACCGCTGCCAAATCATTGGGCGGGGCTGTAGAGTACACGCGCCTCACGATCGAACAACTTTTGGCCAATGCGCACGCCTGAGTTCTGGATCGGGCAGTCGCGTCTGGCGGGCCTCATGCGCAGGGCACTCGCACCGGCCAGTTCCCTCTACGCCGCAACAGTGGCGTACAAAGTGCGGCACGCCAGACCGTACCGCTCCACATCGAAGGTCGTATGTGTGGGGAATCTCACGGCGGGTGGTACGGGGAAAACCCCGATTGCGATCGCACTCGCGCGGATGCTGGTTGAGCGCGATGAGCGGCCATACTTCCTCACGCGCGGTTATGGCGGGCGGGAGCATGGGCCTCTGCTTGTCGATCCCTTGCAGCATTGCGCAAGCGATGTGGGTGACGAGGCCTTGTTGCTGGCTGCTGCCGCGCCAACGATTGTCGCGCGAGATCGCGTGGCAGGCGCACGGCTTGCCGAAGCGGAGGGTGCCGATGTCATCATCATGGATGATGGCCATCAGAATTTTTCTCTTGCCAAGGATCTGTCTTTGGTCGTCATCGATTCAGAGCAAGGCTTTGGCAACGGAAAGGTTTTACCCGCGGGACCGTTACGAGAGCCAATTCAGCAAGGCTTGGCGCGGGCGGACGCTATCGTATCCGTTGGCAAACCATTTGTATTTCGATTTCGAAAGCCTGTTCTTCACGCGCGACTAGTAACGCATGAGGACGCGAATTTGCTTGGGGAAAGAGTCATTGCCTTCGCAGGAATAGGGCGACCGCAGAAATTTTTTCAGACCCTTCGGCAAGTCGGCGCAAGCGTCGTGGCGACCCACGCGTTCGCCGATCATCATGTTTACGCCCGCAGCGATCTGAAGCGTCTGCATATCCAAAGCAAGAAAACGCAGGCGCGTTTGATCACAACGGAAAAGGATTTCCTGCGGCTTTCGCCAGAACAGCGGGAAGGAATTCGACATCTTCCAGTCCATGCCGAATTCGACGATCCGGCAGCACTTCTCGCTTTGCTTGACGGCGTCGTGCCTCCTAGTGGCAAATGCGCATGAGAACGGTGCGCACGCCGCTAACCAAGAGACTTCGATACGGCCTCGAAGCGGCTGTGTTCTTTGTCGCCATGGGATTGTTCCGGCTTGTCGGAGTCGATACCGCCTCGGCGCTAGGTAGTATTCTGGGGCGACACGTTCTCTATCGCACCCCGATCAGCAATCGAGCGCGCGAAAACTTGCGTGCCGCCTATCCGGAAAAAACTGAACTAGAAATCGAAGCGATCGTGCGGGAGATGTGGGACAATCTCGGCCGGACGATTGCCGAGTACGCCCATCTAGATAAGTTCAATTTTCAAGGGCCCGACGCGCGGATCGAGGTCGCGAATATGGAGACGGCCGTTCGCATCATCGAAGGTGGAAAGGGTATCCTGTTTGTCTCAGGGCATTTCGGTAACTGGGAGATCATGCCGATTGCCGCCACGGAATATGGACTGGAAGGCGCACTTGTTTATCGGCCAGTGAACAACCCTTACGTCGATCGCTGGATGGTAGGGCAGCGTGGCAAGAAGGGACCGAAAGAACATCTGGGCCTTTCCAGCACATTGGGATCCTAAGCTTAGAATTCCACGTGGACAAGTTGTCGCG
>JADMIO010787535.1_pt1 | contig 68524 bp, 64 predicted proteins | sample 8958161 | NCBI WGS metagenome assembly JADMIO01 (sample SAMN16585339, study PRJNA669376) | soil metagenome | isolation source: Crop rotation soil | place: USA: Cullars Rotation, Alabama | collected 2011 | reverse complement strand
GCGACAACTTGTCCACGTGGAATTCTAAGCTTAGGATCCCAATGTGCTGGAAAGAAAAGCTCCAACCGCCCGGTCCCCTGATTCGGGGTTATTGCTTCTTGGAGCTGCCGGAGGGAAGCGCGGCCTTTCTAGCCGCGAAGGATCGCCGGGGCAGGGCAGGCGGTTTCTTCAGCCAAATCAACCTCAAGTAGGCTGCCGCAGCGCGCAAGCGGACGGCTTCGCTGGAATCGTCGAACTGCTCTTTCATGAGCGGCAACATGGTAGGGTCGTTGCGCAACGCCAGCGTATGCACCACCGCCGCGCGCACCGAAGCATCCTTATCCGTCAAAGCCTCCTCCAGCGCGGCCAGCACTTCCGGACTGCGGTCGTTACCCAGCAGGACCGCCGTAGTGGCGCGTCCGGAGACGCCGCTATCCGAGAGTATGTCCTGCAATGACGAAACGCCTTCGCCCAAGCCCGGGACCGGCGCGAAGCCGATGCCATTCTTGAGTGCGAACATCATCATGCCTTTCGGAATATGCACCAGACGCAAGGTGTCGCGTTTCTGGGCGGTGAGAAAGCTGGACTGGGTCTTGGCCTCGCGGTCGAGAATGGCAAGCATCGCGGTGCGGCCGCGCGGATCGCCCAGCCCGAATAGAGCCTTGGCAGCCGCGAAGCTCACCTCTGGCGTGCCATCGCTGAGAGCCTGGTTGAGCAGGTCCGCGGTGCCTTTGTCTTTGAGGTCCACGATGCTGGCGATGGCTGATAACCGCACATAGACATCTTTATCCGAAAGCGCCGCGGCAATCTCGGAAAGATACGGTTCCCGGGGACCGATCAGTCCCAGGGCGGCTACCGCCTGCTTGCGGACATCCGGATTCTTATTTGCCAGGCCTTCGTTGAGAATCAGGTTAGCGCGATTTTCTTCAGACGATGGCGGCGGAGCGGGCGGCCCCACGCTCTTGCTCTGCCCCCAAAGTGATAGAACCCCCAAAGAGAGCAAACATACCCACCTGCGCATACTGCCTCCTTGGCTCGTGTTAACCAACCGGGTCAACTGGAGTTTAGCTCAGTCCGAGAGCGGCGCGCACGGCCTCTTTCGGCAGGGGCCTTCCAGTGCCTTCCGATGTTTTCGATGCCGGTGAAGGAGCGTCTCCATCCGGTCGATGTAGAGCGAGCCACGCAGGTGATCGAACAGTCCCGCTGCCCGCATAATCCGCCGTACCGTCGGGCCGCTGACCGCGATGGCTTCCTCTCGCCCCAGCTTCTCGCGCAGGTGTGTGTCGTTGAACCCGGCATACTTGCCGCGCGCCAACTCGATGATCCGCCGCCGCAATGGCTCCGGCGTCCGGTTCACCGGCGCCCGGCTCTCATTTCCATGCAACACCCAGCTCGGCTCGGAGCAGTCGAAGATCTGCTTCAGCCGCTTCACCTGCGCGCGCTGCGCCCCAGCGCCTGAGCCGCTTCTACCACACTCACTCGCCCGGCCACCGCATTCTCGATCACTACGATTCTTAACAACTGCTTTGACTCAAGTCCACTCCAAGTTTCGGGGGTGACACTTTCCCTGAACTGTTAGGGGGGTGACATTTTCGCTGAACAACTACAGCTGACGCGCCCACCCTTGACATCGCCCCACAATGAGCGTAATAAAGTAGCCAGCACGCAGACAGCCTGAGGAGGTTCGTCCATGTCTTTGTCGTCTCCGATTGAGATTGTGGCCGCGATTTGGGGCGTGGTCACGATTGCGTATTTTGCATTGTTCCTATATCGCTCCGTGATCGGCATGAAAGAGGAAGACACGCTCTATTTGAGCGTTGGCGAAGAGAGGCTGGCGGCCGAGCAGCGGGAAGTCATGAAGCGCATCTACAAACTCGACTCCTATAGCAAGAAAATTGGCTATGCTGCGCTTGCGATGACAGTCGTGCTGGCGGGAATGTGGATCCTCAGCGTGGCGCGGCAACTGTTCTGAGGGCTGAGAGCTAGGAAACGACGGGTTCCATCCCGAAGCGACGCAGCAGCAGAAACTCCGACAGATTGTCGGTGGTGAGCAAGCCGAGCAGTTGCTCGTTCTCCATGACCAGTGCGCAGCGGCCCGCCTGAGCCATCAACGGCAGAACCTCGGCCAGGTCGGCGTTGGGCTCCAGCGCCAGAAACTCGCGGTCCATCGCACCCGCCACGTACGCCTCCGGCCCGTCGGCCGCGATTGAGCGAATCAGCAGGTTGCGTCCCAGCAAACCCACAATCTGGCTGCCATGCATCACCGGGAAGTCCTGCTGCGATGTGCAGAGCAGCAGATTCGCGGCGTCGCGAATCGTGCTGTGATGTTCCAGAGTGTGGAATTCGGTGATCATGGCGGCACGGATCGGAATACCGTGCGTCAGTGAGCGGCCCAGCGCCGCCACGCTTTCCTGCGCTGCGCCGAGATAGATAAACAGCGCGAAGAACACCAGCATAAACTGCGGCGCCAGAAGCCCGTATAAGCCCATGCTGATCGCCAGCATCCTGCCCATCCAAGCCGCCGTGCGAGTCGCCTCCTGCTCCGGCCGGATGTAGCTTAGCAGGGCGCGCAGAATGCGTCCGCCATCCATCGGAAACGCCGGCAGCAGGTTGAATCCAGCCAGCAGGATATTGCCGTATAACAGCAGCGCCAGCGGACTTTTGCTATTCGGATGCATCAAATCAGCGACTTTGATAACCGCGGTTTCGTGGATCGAGATCATGTAGTAGAAGATCCCCGTCGCCAGCAGAAGATTCACCAAGGGACCGGCCAGCGCCACACAGATTTCCGCCGTCGGCCGCAGCGGACGTTCCATGCGCGACAGCCCCCCGATGGGAAACATGACGATCTCGGTGGTCCGAACGCCAAAGCGGGAAGCTACCAGCGCGTGTCCAAGCTCATGAAGCAGCACGCTCACCAGACTGCCGAGCAGGAAGATTGCATAGGTGCTGTTGGATTGAGCGCTGCCCAGGACGGAGACGAAAACGAACACCACGAGGAGAATGAATGTGAAGTGCAGACGCACCGGTACGCCGCAGACTCGAAAGGCTTTAATGGTCCCTGAGGTGGCCGCCTGATGGCCTGGATGGCGTAGAGTTTGCACTGGCAACAAGAGATCTACCTAACCCTAAATTCGGCCTGCCGACAGACGAACTTTAGGGCCGCCGGTACTTTAACCTGGGAAGTTCCAAATAAGCCAAATCCCAAATACCCTTAAAAACGAGGAATCGGGCCGGGAAAGGAGTGCTGGCTCTTATGGCTGGGCAGAGGTCCGCTGGAGTCGCTGGCGGCGGAGCGGCGCGCCAGTGAATTGCTGAAATCCAGCTCTCCTTCGTTGAACTGCACCTCGCGGTCCAGAATCATCTCGATAGTCGTTCCCTTCGCCAGTACCGCCTCCGGTCCGCGCGTGAAGATCACCCCAGCCAGGGCCGCGGCGGCTCCGGCGCCCGCGCCGATGGCCGCACCCATCCCGGTAGCGCCAGAGGCGCTGCCCGCGAGCGCCCCGATGCTGGCTCCGGCGGCGGCGGTTTCGCCCACCGTGCGTACGTCGCCAGCCTTATTGCCTTCGCTGCGGATGGTGCCCTCCTTGTGATCCAGTTCCTCACTGGCGCGACCGTCAAGCCCAGTGACGTGGGCCCGGAAATCGCGTGTGGTGCCGTTCGGAAGCGTCAGTGAGTCAAAGCGCAGGTGGAATTCGCCCCGCCCTTTCACTTTTCCGGGCCGGCGGATTTCGGTGATGGTGCCCATCACATAGCTCCCCGGCGGGATAATAATGCGACCGTCGACCAGTATCGGAAACACGCTCTCGAGATACACCCGGTCGCCAGGGACGGCATTCTTGGTGCTGACGCTGTTGATCAAGCTGAGCGGCACGTGGGTGCCGGTCTCCACCGTGTAATTCTTCGATTGCGCGGCGAGCCCGGCCGCCGCCGCGAGCACAACTAGCACCTGCAACATTGGCCGAATCATGATGAAGGCACCTCTCTTCTTTAGAGTGTAGCGTTATTCTGCAGAATCTCCGCCAGCATCTCTGGAATCTCAAAAACCGCGCGATTCTCGATGCGCGCTACGCTCTCGCGATATGAATCGAGCGAAGCCAGCAATTCCTTTACTGACTGCTCGATTCCGCTAAAACTCTGGACCACCATCCCCGTATGCCGCTCGCGCACCCACTCGGCGTTGTAGCGTTCCTGGGGCAGCGTCCAGGCATTGCGTTCGACGATCACCGGCAGCTTCATAGCCACCGCCTCGCTGATGCTTCCCGGCCCCGGCTTTCCAATGAAGAAGTCGGAGAGCGCCATATAGTAAGGCACCTCCTGCGTGAATCCCTCGATGAAGCGCGGCGCCTTCGCCGGCAGGGCCTTGAGCCGCTCGACCAATTTTGTATTGCGGCCGCAGATGAAGATGAGCTGCGTGGCGGCGAGCCGTCGGGAAATCTCCAGCATGACTTTTGAGCCCTGCCCGCCGAACAGCACTAATCCGGTTGGCAGGGACGGATCGAGACCCAGACGTTCGCGTTCTCGTTCGCGATCCACGTTTACCGGATCGTAAAAGCGCGGGCGCAGGATCATGCCCGACGCCGAATAAATCCGATCGTCCGTATGCCCCAGAGAACGGGCCTGTTCCACCGCTTTCTGGGTGCCACAGACGAAGTACTGGTCTTGTCCGGCCTCCATCCAGAAGTGCGGAGGGTAGTCCGCGAAATCGGTCAGGATGGTGACATAGGGAACTCCCGGTAGCGCGCTGCGTAGGCTTTGGTAGAGGGCTCGGTTGAAATTGGGCACCAGCGAAACAACCAGGTCCGGTTGCGTATCTTTCCAATGTGCAGTCAGGAGCCGAACGGTAGGGTCATGGTAAAGCCGGATCACACCATGCATGAACCGAAGGCCTTGTGCCGAACCAAGGGTCCAGCCCTTCGCCAGCATTTTGTTATAGACGTCTTCCAAACGCAGGCCGGTGATCTTACGAAAGATGTCCAGCGAGTCGAGGACCTCCTGCAGATTGACCAGGCGCACCTCCCACGGCTCGCCCCCGGTTGCCCGGTGTTGCGAATCGATCACCGATTTCAACGCCATGGCCGCGGCGCGATGGCCTCCGCCGGCGTCGAAATAGATAAAATCAATTTTCTTCACTATTGTTTTATACCAGCGTCACGCGGCTGTTATACCAGAGGTCTAAAACGATAGCATGGCAGCCTCGGTTTTACACTGGCTCTCCTCTCGCGACCATCGCCTGATGCGCCGCGTGAACCGGTGGACGCCCCCCCGCTGGATGCGTCTGTGGATGGTCGCGGCCACGCGAGGAGGCGACGGCTGGCTGTGGTGCGGCGTGGGATTAGCAGTGGCGCTGGATGGCGGCACCGAGCGCTTCCGGGCGCTGCTGGCGGCAGTGCTCGCGGTAAGCGTGGGCATCGCGCTATTCCTGAGCTTGAAGCGAGCCTGCGGGCGCAAGCGCCCCTGCGCGATGGAACCGCATTCCTGGGCCACGCTGCTCCCGCCGGACCAATTTTCTTTCCCCTCCGGCCACACCATCACTGCGTTCGCGATGGCGCTTTCGCTGGGTGTGTTTTACCCGGTGATGCTGCTGGGGCTGTTGTTCTGCGCATTCAGTGTCGCGCTTTCCCGCATTCTGCTGGGCATGCACTTCCTCAGCGATGTGCTGGCCGGCGCCGCCATCGGCAGCGGGCTGGGTTATGCCGCCGCGTTGCTCCTCAGTGGCGCCTGACCGGTCCACTTGGCGTTCCCGCCCGCGCTGGCTGACCTCTTCGTGGGAAAGTCCCCGGTTGATTTCTATTGACGGGCCCGCAAATTCGCGATAATATGCATGTGAGATGCATGTTTTACATTTCACGCTTCTGCACGGCCATAAGGCGAGCCGCTCAGTCGACCGGAGGAAACCGCAATGATGAAACTCCTCATAGTGCTTGGCGCCATGTCGGTTGCGCTGGTTTTCGCGTTTGAGGTCAAAGACGACGGATATAACTTCCCGTACATTCCGATGGATCATTCGGCAATTGACTACCTTTCCCGTCCGCAGGACGATCCCGTGGCTCGTCTGCAAAAGCGAATCGATCAGGGTCAGGTGAAAATTGATTACGAACCTAATCACGAAGGGTATCTTCCGGGACTGTTGAAAGCTCTCCAAGTGAATGTGGATTCGCAGATGCTGGTGTTTTCCAGGACCAGCTTTCAAGCTCACAGAATTTCGACGAAAGCTCCCCGGGCCTTATACTTCAACGACAGCGTAGCGGTGGGATTTGTACAGGGTGGCGACCTCATGGAGTTCGCGGCGCTCGATCCCAAGCAAGGCGTAAATTTTTACACGATGGATATTAGGAAGTCGGCAGCGCCCACCTTTGTGCGCCGCAATGACGAATGTATCGCTTGCCACCTGATCCCGGGAACCCTGAACGTTCCGGGTCTGGTGGTCAGTTCCGTCATTACAACGCCTCAAGGTTTGCTCCGCTTTCCGGGCGCCGGACTGATCATTGATAGCCGCAGCCCGATAGAAGATCGCTGGGGCGGGTGGTACGTCACCGGGACAACCGGTACGGTGCAGCATCGCGGAAACGCGGTCGCGCCCGACCGGGACCGGCCCGACATGCTGGATTTGCGGGATACCCAAAACCTGACGAGTTTGAGCAAGCGGTTCGACACCACCAACTATCTTGCCCCCACCAGCGACATTGTCGCCCTGATGACGCTTGAGCATCAGACCCGCATGACGAATTTGATCACAAGAATTGGCTGGGAGGTGCGCATAGCCGAAAGGGATGGAAAGCTGCAGGAAGCACAGAACCGGCTGGATTTTGTGACTGATGAACTCGTCTCCTATATGCTTTTTGGCGGCGAAGCCAAAATTCGTGAACCGATTACCGGGGTCTCAACCTTTACCAAGACTTTCCCGGAGCGTGGTCCGCGCGACAAGCGAGGGCGGTCCCTTCGCGATTTTGATCTCCATAAGCGGTTGTTCCGCTATCCGCTCAGCTACATGATTTACAGCGAGGCGTTCGACTCGCTTCCGGATCTTGCTAAACAAAAAATTTACCGGCGGCTTTACGACGCACTCGCAGGGAAAGTTCCAAACAACCAGGTCGCCGCTCCGGAAGCCGAAGACCGGCAGGCGGTTCTGGAGATTCTTCGGGATACCAAACCGGATCTGCCTTCCTATTGGAAGGCCGCCTCGCAGTCGCCGGCGGTAAGGCCGTGCTGTAATTAGGGTCTCGTGCAACTCAGTTTACACGCAGAATATGCCCTTCGCGTTCTTCTGTATTTGGGCTCGCAACCCGATCGAGTTGTGCCCACCGCAGAGATTAGCGATGCCTTCGGTATTTCCAAGAATCACCTTGTCCGGGTCATGCACACTTTGAGCGACGATGGCTATTTGAATTTGATTCCGGGGCGCGCGGGAGGGGTATCGCTGGCCAAGGAGCCGCACTTGATCCGTCTCGGCGATGTCGTTCGCCAAGCCGAGCCGACTCTGCGTTTGGCGGAATGTTTCGACGTAAAAGCCAATACCTGTGTGATTGCTCCCTTTTGCTCTCTGAGACCCGTGCTCAAGGAGGCCCTTACGTCTTTCTTGACCACGTTGAACGCCTATACTCTTGCGGATCTGCTGGCTGGGGGAATGCGCGACCGGATCGCGGAAACTTTCGTAACCATCGCAAGCTCCGGGGCGCGGCAAACGTAGGCGACGGGACTCTCCCGGTTCTATTCCGCCAAGTCCATTGCTTTGATTTTTCCCCGCTTGATCGCAGCCGTGAACGCGTCGTAATCGGCCTCCGTCTGGTCGGCGTATTGGCAGGCGAAGTCACGCAAGGCCTTGCTCAGCTTCACTCCCGCGCCGCAATACCCGCCAATTTCGCAGGCGTCTCCCGACCGCGCGTGTCCCCTGGCCAGGAGTTCGCCCGCCACTTGCGCCAAGCTCTCCAGTCCGCCGCCGCGTAACTTCTCCAGGTCGACGCTGCCTTTATGGTCGTTCCACTGGCGCACCAGGTATTGATGCTCTCCAATCGAAGTCCAGCCCAGCAGCAGGTCGGAGATGGGCTGCACCGCCCGCTGTCCCTCTGCGGCACGCCGGCCTTGGTGGGGATATACCGAGTCCGGCTGCCACTGTGTGTAGGCCGACGGCATCTCTTGTTTGATCTGCAGAAACATGGGGTCATGGGGGCCGTTCCCTTCGAAAAGCACGATGTAATCACGCAACCCCACGCTTCCCGTTCCCACCACTTTGAAGCCAACGTCGACGGGCCGGAACAGGTCGAACAGATGTCGCCGGTCCGCAGAGAGAATCTCGCGATAGGCCGCCAGCGAATCCAGGACCGCCCGCGCCGTTGGGCTGGAAACTCGCCAGCAACCTGGCCGCAGGTTCCGGAAGCGCGCGTGCCCCCGGCCACCAGGCTCGATAAATTTCCGCAATAGATCGGTGGGCCTCGCCCGTTGGGATTGGCGCAGCGCCGCATGAACCGGTCGAATGCGCTGCTGCCGGTGAATTTGACGCCGCGCCACCTGTAAGATCGGCAAGTTCGCGAATTCCCGAATCGACCGGCAGTAACTCTCCGCGAACATCTCTGCCGCCGCTTTGGAGCGCGCGCGCACGTGGCCGGACGCGGCGCCAGCCAAAACGATACTCGCCGCCATCCTCTTCACGTCCCATTCCCACGGCCCGCGAATGGACTCGTCGAAATCGTTCAGATCGAACACCAGAGACCCGTCGGGCGCGGCGAAGGACCCCAGGTTCTGCACATGCGCGTCACCGCACAATTGCACGTTGAGGCCGGTATGCGGCAGTCTTCCCAGGTCGGCCGCCATGATCGAAACCGCGCCGCGGAAAAAGGCGAAGGGCGAAACCTTCATGCGCCCGTATTTGATGGGAAGAAGCTGGCGGACACGCCCTTCCGCGGCGGCCCGTAAAGCGTCCAGGGGATCGAAGCGGCGCTCTTTCGGCCGCAGTTCGGCCTGCCCCGCGCGGCTCACCGTTTCGCGGCGGCTCTTGCCGAAACGCGTTCGTTCCTCTTGATTCGCGATCACGGAAAATCGACGGGCTGGCTGGCGCTCACTGCCCGGACGCCTTGTGCGCGGTTTTCGCCGCTGACGCAGCCTTCCGCACGGACTTCGCCGCGGGTATCACCTTAGGCACCACCCTGAGCCCCGGTTTCGCCGCGCGGGCCGCCTTGAGCCGCGCCGCCCGCTTGGCGGGCGATTCCATCTCCACTACTCTTGAGATCGCCCGCTGCAGAGAGACGAAAACGCGATCGGCGGATTGGGAGGCATCGATGGTCTCGAAGCCGTACGGCTCGGCCATATTGTCGAATACCTGGATCAGGCGTGATTGATAGCGCACAAAGCTTTCGTACATATCTTTGCCAAAGTGCAGATCCAGGCCACTTTCCCAATAATCGAATGCCCCGCGGCCCACCACCACGCGCGAGATCAAGTCTTTCACTGCGGCGCGCATATACAACACCGCATGCGGCACCAGTGCGAATCCGGCCGTGCGTTCAATCCAGGTGCGATTTTCGCCGCGGGCGATGGCGCGCGCCATGATCGAGAAAATGTAGCGGTCGGTGAGCACCACGAATCCGGCCCGCAGCGCCGGGATAATTTCGTTCTCCAGCCGGTCCGCGAAGTCGGTGGCGTAATACAGGGTCATGGTGATCGGACCCAGCGTATTCCCCTCTTTGGCTTCCTTGATGCCCTTTCCCGCCAGCGCCGACCGCGCCATGCCGGTATCCAAAACCGCGTGCCCGTATTCCTCCAGCCATGGCTTCAGGCGCCGGACCTGCGTGCTGCGGCCCACCGCGTCCGGCCCTTCGATCACGATCAGCTTGCCTTGGAGTTCGGAATAATCGACGCCCGGCAGCGCGGTCCGATAGTAGGACAACGGCGGCTTATTGCGATAATTCGGCAACCCGGACCTCCGTTCCCAGCACTCCCGGCGGGCGTACCCGGCCGAACTCCTGCAAAACGATCCGGCGCATTTCCTTCTGCTGTGCTTCGATGCTTTTGGTGGCGTCGATCACATGAAACCCCATCTCGTCGATCATCGATTCATACTCTTCGAGAATCCGTCCCTGAAACAGGCGGAAACTTTCTTCGATATTCCGGCTGAGCCCCAGGTCCATTCCGGCCTCGTAATATTTCAGCGCGTCGCGGCCGCCCAGAATGCGTCCCAGAGCCACGTCCAGCGGAACTTTGAAGTAAAACGCCAGCGACGGTTTGATGGCAAAGCGGTACAGGTTGCGAACCCATGCCCGATCCACTCCGCGCACCACATCGCGCGCGAAAGCTGTGTAGGCGTAACGGTCCGCGCACACCACGGCGCCGGCTTTCAGCAGCGGAATGATGTATTGTTCCAGCCGGTCCGCGAAGTCGGTGGCATGGATCAAGCTGAAGGAAGTCGGCGTGAACATTTCCTTCTTCTTGCCGCGGCGCGTCGTCTCATGCACCAGCGGGGAAGAATTCCATTCGCTGAAAGTCACCGCATAGCCCCGCCTGCGCAGCCACTGCGAAAGAAGCGACATCTGCGTGGACTTGCCGGAACCATCGATCCCTTCCACCACAATTAACCGCCCGGGAAAGCGATTTTGTAGGAACACGCGCATCGGCTCCTTTATCATAACGAGTGAGACGGCAGGCTTGGGTTAACGTTGTGTTACAAAAAGTCGCTCATGAGTGATGTCCCAATACGCGGCCATTGATATCGGCAGTAATTCCATTCGCATGCTGGCGGCGGAAGTGGATGCCAATGGCAAGACGCAGGTGCTGGCATCCGAGCGCCAGGTGGTGCGCCTGGGCACCAGCGTTTTTCGCGAGGGCCGGCTGAACGAGGCCACCATGAATCTGGCGTGCAGTGTCCTGGCGGGGATGGCGGCCACCTACCGCAAGCTGGATGTGCTGGCGGTGAGAGTGGTGGGGACCGCCGCCTTGCGCGACGCCCGCAATCAGCCGGAATTTCTGGCCCGCGCTTCCACGATTCTGGGGACGCCGGTGGAAGTCATCTCCGGTCTGGAAGAGGCGCGCCTGGTGCATCTCGGCGTACAAAGCCAGTGGCCGCACCTCAAGCAGCGCCTGCTGGTGGCGGATATCGGCGGCGGCAGCACCGAACTCGTCTTGAGCGAAGCCGGGCACATCGTCGAGTCTTTTTCGAAGCCGCTGGGCGCGGTCCGCCTCACCGAAATGTTCATGAAGAGCGATCCCCCCGATCCGCGCGAGCTGCTGCGCATGCGGAAATACGTGCAGGAGCGTATCGCGGGACCGGCCGCCCGCTTTGGTCCGGTTAAGATCGACCGCATGATCGCCACTTCCTCCACTGCCGCCGCCGTAGTTTGCGCGGTCAACCGGGTGCGGCGTTCCCGGCGTGATCTGGCGGACCGGCTCCCGGCCACCGCCGCCCAGATTCGGCGCTTGTATGGCCAGGTCAGCTCCGCGAGTCTGGAGGGGCGCCGTGGAATTACCGGGATCGGTCCCCGGCGGGCGGAGATCATTGTCGCCGGCGCCGCCGTGCTGCACGAGATTATCGAAACGTTCCGGCTCCCCCGGCTGTACTATTCGACGGCTGGCGTGCGGGAGGGAATCGTCGCGGACCTGGCTCGCCGCAAAGTCGGCCTTGCCGAAGCGCGGCTCACTGCGGACCGGCGGCGCGTGGTGGTTGCACTCTCCCGCCGTTACGGGCTCTCGGCGTCTCACGTCCGCAAGGTGGCGCAAATCGCCGGGATTTTATTCGAGCAGCTGCGGTCCCTGCACGGCTTGCCGGCGGCGCATGGCCAGGCGATCGAAGCGGCGGCCTATCTCTACAACATCGGGCACTGGGTGAATGAAGCGCGGCACCACAAGCATTCGCTGTACCTGGTAGCCAACTCGGATCTGGCGGGCTTCTCAGAATGGGAGCGGCTGGTGATCGCGAATCTGTGCCGCTACCATCGCAAGTCGATGCCGCAGCCCACCCATCTGGAGTTTCAATCGCTCGATGCCGAAGGACGCCGCGCGGTGGTGCTGCTGGCGCCGCTGCTGCGCATCGCCGTGGCCCTGGATCAAAGCCAGGAACAGTTGGTCGAAGAGGTTGGTGTGGCGATCCAGGAAAAGTCGGTGGAGCTCCATCTGCGATCGCCGCGGGATTTGGATGTGGAACAGTGGCACGCCGAACAGGTGGCACCGGTATTCCGCGAAACTTACGGCTTGCCGCTGACGGTGCGCGTGAAACGATGAAGCGGCGTATGCGATGAAACCTGATCCCATTTCGAAATACGCGGTGAAGGAGACCAAACTCCGTCTCAAGCGCTTCTCCAAGAACCTGCGCCGTGCCGCGAAACATCCCGAGGATCCCGACGCCATTCACGATCTCCGCGTTTCAATACGCCGCGTCATACAAGCCTTCAAGATTTTTCGCGAGCTACTCGATCCCGCTCCCGTCAAGAATCTGCGGCGGCGGCTCCATGAAGTGATGGATGTTTGCGGCGCCGTCAGGAACTGCGACGTCGCGTTAACCCTGCTGGATCAAGTGGGCTTCGCCACCGGCGCAGTGGTATCGCGGCTGAAAAAGACGCGCGGCGAAGCCGGCGAAACACTGCATCGTCGCCTTCGAGCGGAACGAAAGAAACACCATGCTGCCCCAGACTCCCGTTCGCATCCAAAAGAAGGCGACTGGAAACTGGACCGGAGCCTGGAGGCCAATCTGGGCCGCCTACTCCCAGCGCTTGCGCAAGAGTTTTTCGATGCGGGCGAGGCGGCAATCTCTGCCCACGCGAGCTACCAGACGCTGCACCGGTTCCGCCTTCAGGCGAAGCGGTTCCGCTACACGCTGGAGTTGTTCGAGCGTTTCTATGGAAGGGAAATGCCGCTCGGCGCGGAGATCTTAAAGGAATTGCAGGACCGGTTGGGGGCGATTAACGACTGTGCCACCACCATCGTTATTCTCGGACGCGACCGCCGTGCGGTGGCCGCGGTGGGCCAACTGCTGCGCCAGCGCAAGGCTGTACTGCAAACCTACGCGCGCAGCCAGTTCGTTCCTCAAAAACTGGACTGGTGGAAACGCTGGCTCGCGCAGCCCGCGCGGAGCCCTGCGTAAAGGGCTTTCAATCTTTCAATCTGCGTCAAGGTTGAGCTTCTTCATCCGGTAGCGCAGCACGTCGCGGCTGATGCCGAGCAAAGTTGCAGCTCTGGTCTTGTTCCCGCCGGTTTTTTCCAGCGCCTGGGCAATCAGCGCGCGTTCCGAGTTCTTCAAAGACAAATCCACCGGCGCAGGCGGATTGCCCGCCTGCTCGCTTGAATGCGCACCGGGGTTCGCGAGGGTCCGCGCGGAAACGAACTGAATGCTGCCCGCCTGGATCTGATTCGTTTCCTCCAGCAAAAGCGCCCGCTCGATGACATTCCGCAGTTCGCGCACATTGCCCGGCCAATGATACGTTTCCAAGATCTTGGCTGCGCCTGCGGAGATTCCTTGAATGTTCGCCTTGTAGCGGCGGTTGTGCTCTTGCACGAAATGGATCGCCAGGGGAAAGATATCTTCGGGATGATCCCGCAAGGGCGGCGGCGCAATCTGGATCACACTCAACCGGTGAAATAGATCCAGCCGGAAAGTCCCATTCTGCACCGCGCCGGACAGATCTCGATTGGTGGCCGCTACCACCCGCAAATCGACGGTTATGTCCTGCACGCCGCCCAGCCGGCGAAAGGATTGTTGCTCCAGAACGCGCAGGAACTTGGCCTGAACTGACGGCGACAGGTCGCCGATTTCATCCAGGAACAAGGTTCCGCCGTGGGCTACTTCGAGCAGCCCCTTCTTCTGGCTGCGGGCATCCGTGTAGGCTCCCGGTTCGCGTCCGAATAATTCGCTTTCGAGCAGCGTCTCCGGGATGGCTGAACAGTTGAGCACGACGAACGGTCCGGTGCGCCTGGTGCTGGAGTAATGCAGGAACTGAGCCATCAGGTCCTTGCCGGTTCCGCTTTCCCCCTCTATCAGGACCGTCGAAGCCTCGCTCTTGGCGACACGCAGCGTGAAAGAGAGCAGACGCTTCATGGGCTGTGACGCAGCCACGATTTGGAAACGCCCGAATTCAATCGCATGGGCCTTCCCGCTCAGCGTGTTTTTGGAGCGGAGCGAAAGCGTTTCGGGCTCCGCCGCCCCGGCTTCGAACATAATCACCCCGCCGCCCGGCCCGCCGTCCGGACCGCGCAACGGCGCGATATTGCCGGAGACCAGTTTCTGGCCGCCGTTTTTGGTGATCAGCACGCGCTCACGGATCTCCACCACGGAACGTTGCTCCAGTGCCTGCTCCAGCGGCAGTTCCAAATCCCGGCCCGTGGCAGCAATCCGCCAGCCGGAATACCTGTCTCACGGGAGTTCCCGCCGCTTCATCCATGCTCCACCCGGTGAGGTCCTCGGCGGCCCGGTTCATCATCCGAATCGTCCCGCCCTGATCCACCGAAGCGATCCCTAAACTAAGAGCGCCCAGCACATCCGTCACGTGCTGCTCCCGGCTGCGCGAACGGCGATCATGCCAGTGCTTAAACAAGGCCATCTCCACGCTGGCATGCAATTCAGCCTCGTGAAACGGTTTCACGATGTAGCCCAGGGGCTGCGACTGTCTGGCGCGTTGCAAAGTATCGCGGTCCGCGTGCGCGGTCAAATAAACCACCGGAACGTCCCAGCGTTCCCGCAGAAGGCGCGCGGTCTCGGCTCCGTCCATCTCGCCTTTGATGCGAATGTCCATGAGCACCAGGTCGGGCCGATTCCTCTCGGCCTCGCGGATGGCTTCTTCGCCGCTTGAAACCACGGCGCTGACTTGATAGCCCAGATCCTTGAGAACTTCCTCCAGGTCTTCGGCGGTGATGCGTTCATCTTCTACGATCAGGATTTTATCTGCCAAGTAATCCTCGCATCACTTGATACGCCTGCGCAATCCGTCGCGGAATATAATTGAAAACGCGGTTCCGCCGCCGCCTGTAACCTGCATATTGGCCTCGATTTGCCGGGCTAGCGTGCGCACCAGCCGAAGTCCCAAAGTCGGCGATGTCTCCCAGTCGCAGCCGCGCGGCAGCCCGATTCCGGTATCCGCAATTCGCAGATGGATCTTTTCGCCGGGCTCCCGCCGCAACTCGATCTGAACCTCGCCTGCCCTCCCGCCGGGAAACGCATACTTAAACGCGTTGGAAAGCACTTCGTTCACGATCAGGCCGCAAGGCAAGGCGACATCCCGATGGCAGGACAGCGGGTCCAACTGAAGTCGCGCGCGGATGCGGCCGATGGCGCCATAAGATCTCACCAGGTGCGCCACCAGTTTCTGGATATAATCGGCGAAATCGATCTCGGCCAGGCTGGAGGATTCGTCCAGGATCTCGTGCAGGGTCGCCATGGCCTGAATCCGATAGCGGCTTTCGTCGAATTTGATGCGCGTGGCGGGGTCCTGGATAGAGCGCGCTTGTAATCCGAGCAGGCTGGTAATCAACTGCAAATTGTTTTTGACGCGATGGTGCACTTCGTCGAGCAGCACCTCTTTCTCGCGGAGCGCGGCGCGCAGACGCTCCTCGGTGAAAGCCCGGGAAGTCACATCCTGCAGGGTTAAGCTCAGAAATGCCTCGCCGTCGAATTCAACCCTGGAGAGCGATATCTTTGCGGGGAATTCGCTTCCGTCCTTGCGCCGGCCTGCGATTTCCCGCCGCTCGGGTGTCGTCCACACCTTTTCGCAGGACGTTTCCTGCGTCCCAATCCGTTCCCAATGAAAACCCGCCAAACCCCCGCGAAAAAGAGTTTTCAGGGGTTTATCACGGACTTCCTCCGCCGAATATCCAAACGCCGCCTCCGCGCTCCGGTTGAAAAAGACAATGGCTTTCCGGACGTTGACCGCGATGATGGCGTCAGCGGCCAGGTCCAAAATCCTGGCAAAAGGGTTGGTGTGATCCAGGATATCCGGCGCCAATGCGGACCGGTTTTCTTTGGAAGGGCTACGCCGTCCCAAAGGTTCCGCCTTCGAATGCTGAACATCCACCTTCGAATTGGCAAGTATATCATGAAACTAACCGCAAACTAACCGCGAAACTTCACGCGCTAATGCGTACTTTTCGCGGAAACTACGCCCGGCCATTCGGGCAAAAGATGCTCTTAAGAAGTCGCTGATATTCTCCGGCCTCCGCGAATAGGGCGAAAATAGTAGAGTTGGCATCTTTCCCTCGCCTCTCTCATGTTTGGGCATATACCTGCCTATGAAGCCAAAGGTTACGGAGAACCTAATGGCATCACACTTCTACCCGCTCCCAATCCACACCACCGGTATCGTTACTGTCACCTCCCCTCCCGAGCCTAGCGCGGACCTATCCTTCCGACTCGATGATTTGGTGCGCAGAGTTCAGGCAGGTGATGCCAGCGGCATGCTGGATTTGTACGAATATATCCTGGCTGGACTACGCCCCTACCTGGCGCGCCAGTTGCGCCCGCAGGATTATCGCGACAAGATTCACAATATTTTCGTGGATGTGGTGGTGGCTATCCAGCGTGGACAGTTGCGCGATCCCGAACGGCTCATGGGATTCGCCCGAACCATTGCCCGGCGGAAAGTATCGGTATATATCGATGCGGCCGCCTCGGTTCGCCGCAATCAAGTCGAAATAGGATCGTTGTTTGGGATCGCCAGCCCGGGCGCGACCCCGGAACAAGAGATGGTTTCTCAGGAAGAAACGGCATTGGTGCGGATAACTTTGGCTCGTTTGGCGGAACGCGAGGCGGAAATACTGTCACGATTTTACTTGCTGGAGCAGACCGAAACGCAGATCCGTGCGGAAATGAAGTTGACGCATACCCAATATCGCCTGCTAAAGTGGCGCTCGAAAGCCCACTTTGAACAAATGAGCCGCAAGCAGATGGCGAGCCGGCATCTGCAAGTGCTGTGCGCCAATAGCTCCCATTGAATCGACATCAGGATGGCTTGGCTGGCCGAGATAAAGCGGGCATCACCCCCGCCGGCCGTTGAACGAGATCAAGTGGCGGTTTCCCCGCCAGCTTGCGATCGCCGATCAGTAGCCTGAGCCGGTAGTAATGGTTCGCGTTACTCCCAATCCGTCGGTGCCTCTAACCTGGACCGAGTAGGTGTCGCCGGGGACCAAAGTCTCTACGAAGTGGATGCCGCCGCCCGCCGAGTCGTAGTTATAGTCGTCGATAACCTCGCCGGTCGACGTCCGGGTTACGGTGACGCGCACGGAATTGGTCAAACCCGAACCGACGAACGATACCCGGCCCGGAGCGCAGTTGCCGTTACCTTCAAAGCCGGTTTGACCCTCCAGACACGTCCAGGTCAGGCCCGGCGAACCCACCAACGTCAATGCAGTCAAGAAAAGGGATCCAAAAAGTAATGGTTTTGTCATCATGATGATCGGATCGACCCGGTTATCGGACACAACAGCAGCTAAGGGACAACAGCATATTCTTTAGGGTTCTTCCGAGAGCTTGCGAGCTTCATTTCGATTAGGCCGCCTCCGAGATAAGGGGTAGGCCGCAGCGAGGACTTCGGCCTGGCAGCGGCATTCTCGTCATCATGCGATAAAATAAACCTGTGGCTGAAACCTTAAAATTGCAAGCGCCGTCGGTGGGCCAATGGGCCCCGGCGGTAGTGCTGGCGTGGCTGATTCCAGGCGGCGGCCATTTCCTGTTGAAGCGTCCTGGCCGCGGCGCGGTGCTGTCGATTTCCGTCGTCCTGGTATTCCTGCTGGGACTAATGATGCGCGGAACGCTGTTCCAACCGCAGAGCGGCGATCTGTTGACGATGGTGATCTATTACGGCGGGTTCATTGGGGATCTGCTGTCGGGGGTCCTGTATTTCCTAACCGTATGGCTGGGCTATTCGCAGCCGGATATGGCCGGCCATGTCCACGACTACGGCACCAAGTTTCTGGTGGCGGCGGGGCTGCTGAATCTGCTGGCCATGGTGGACGCCTGGGAAATCGCCACCGGTAAGAAGGACTGACCGATGCCCAAAATGAACCTGTCGCACTTCGAGGCATCGCTCTTATTCGCCCTATTCACTTCCGCTGTGCTGGGCGTAATCACCAAGCGCACCGATCGTGAGCGCCTGCGCTACGCGGTGCGCTGCTTCATCTATTTCCTGGCGGCGATCTTCAGCTTGAGCTGGCTGATGTATTTGGGCCACGGATAGGCCCCGCCAATCAATCGTGCGAGGGATCATCGGGTTCTGCCGATAGGCTCTGTAGATGCCTCTAACGCAGATTCCCTTTCCAAAGTTTCCTGGCCAAGGGTGCGCCGCTGCCGGGGTGCTGGTCTTGTCGGCCCTGATCTTGTCGGCAATGGTCCTGTTCGCGGGGTGCTCATCGCCGAAAACGGCCGCAGTACCGGCGGCCAAGCCCGGCCCGGCTGTCGTCGAAGCCGCGGCGCTTCCGAATCCCGCCCATTCTGATCCCGCTGGACAGTCTGATCCCTTTATCGCCACCGTTCGCGCCGGCACTATGAGCGGATACCCGCAGGCCACGATTGGCCAAGCTTTTGAAGCCGCTTTCCGCGATGCACATTGGCGCAGTCAACAACCCCGGGGCGGAGTGCGCGTGGTGACCTTCACGGGTCTCCTGCCAGCGAACATGCGGCCGGACTGCGGCGCGGCGATTGCGGGTAAACCCGCGTCCCCCTGCGCGCAGAACGCAACGGTCACCTTCGAGTGGACCTTCGCCTCCGACGGCCGAGTGTTTCACTTGAGCCACGCTGACCCGGAGCCTTGGCCGGAAACTCACCGCTCGACGCGCGAGATGCTGATTTACATCTTCGGTTAAATTGCGTAGCGGTTACTTCACGGCAGCAGGCCCAGCATCTTTTCGATGTCCTCGGCTTCGATATAGAAGTGCGGCGAGGCGCGCACCCAGCCGGCGCGGTGGGCGGTGACGATGGAGCGGTCCCGCAGGTGGGCGCAGATGGCCGCGCTATCTAGTTCGGGCTTGCGGAAACTCACGATGCCGGCGTTGGGCTCGCCCAACACCTCATAGCCTCGGCTGCGTACGCCTTCGGCGATCTGAGCGGCCAGGCCGCGCACCACCGGCGAAATCTTATCGATGCCGATGCCCCGCAGAAAATCGATGGCGGCACGCAGGCCGTAACAGCCGATGGTATTGAGCGTGCCACACTCATAACGTCCGGCGTCGGGCCGCAGCGTCATGTCCCGGCTGGAGTAATCGTTGAAACCGGCTACGTTGGTCCAGCCGAACTCCATGGGTTCCACTTGCGTTTGCAGGCGCCGCGAAATGTAGAGGACGCCGCATCCTTCCGGCCCCACCAGCCACTTGTGGCCGTCGGCGGCCAGGGCGTCGATATGGGCAGCCTGGACATCCACCGGAAACGCGCCCAGGCCCTGGATCGCGTCCACCAGATAAACCACTCCATGGCGGTGGCAAATTTCGCCGATCCCAGCGAGATCGGCACGAAAACCGCTCAAGAACTGGACGAAACTGACGGACAACAGGCGCGCGCCACGAGCCGCCTGGTCGATGCGATCGAGAGCCGCGGTGGGAGGCAGCCATTCGATCTTAACGCCTTTGGATTCAAGGCGCCGCCAGGGGTACTGGTTGGCCGGGAACTCGCCCTCGAAGGCCACGATTTTGTCGCCGGCGCGCCAGTCGAGACCCATGGCCACGGTGGCGATGCCCTCGGAGGTGTTCTTGACGATGGCGATTTCCTCAGGCGTGCCGTTCATCAGACGCGCCGCGCTCCGGCGAAGTCCTTCATAACATTCGAGCCAACGGTCGTAGTGGAGCGATCCCCAGTCGAGCGCGTCCTGCGCGACGCCCTGCATCGCCTCGGCCGCCGGGCGGCAGAGAGGAGTCACCGCGGCGTGGTTGAGATAAACCAAATTGCGGGTGACGGGGAAGAATTCGCGATGCATGAATATAGAGTAATCTTTTGGCCGCTGAGTGCGTCAAACGAGCGTATACTCGGAAGTAAGAGGAAAACTATGCATCGCCTCGTGACCCTCACTGCAGCCTCCTTGCTGGCCTTCTCACTTCTCGCCGCGGATAAGAAAAAAGACCCGGATGAGATCGGCAATCGCGACGTCGGCAAGGGCGTGAACTTTTACTCCATCGAGAAGGAAATTGCCTTGGGCAAAGGGCTGGCGATGGACGTGGAGCGGCAAGCCAAGATCATTGACGATCCGGTGATCGCCGAGTACGTCAACCGCCTGGGCCAGAATCTGGTGCGTAATTCCGACGCCAAGGTGCCCTTCACCATCAAAGTGATCGACACCGAAGAAGTGAATGCGTTTGCGCTGCCCGGCGGATTCTTTTTCGTGAACTCGGGCTTGATCCTGAAGGCTGATACGGAAGCCGAGCTGGCGGGTGTGATGTCGCACGAGATCGCTCACGTGGCGGCGCGGCACGGCACGCGGCAGGCGACCCGCGGAGAAATCGCTCAGCTGGCTACGATCCCATTGATCTTTATGGGCGGCTGGACGGGTTACGGAATCCAGCAGGCGGCCAGTGTGGCGATACCCATCGGCTTCCTTAAGTTCTCGCGGGGATTTGAATCCGATGCGGATCTGCTGGGCTTGGAGTACATGTATAAGAGCGGTTACGACCCGGAGGCGTTCGTCGATTTCTTCGAAAAAATCCAGTCCCTCGAAAAGAAGAAACCGGGCACCATGTCCAAGGTGTTCTCGACGCATCCGATGACGGACGATCGTATTAAGGTCGCGCAGAAGAACATTCAGGAATACCTGAAGGAACGGCCTGAATACGTCGTCACTACGTCCGAATTCAATGACGTGAAGACGCGGCTGATGGCGATGCATAACAAGCGCAAAGTGGATACGCAGGATCTCAACCGTCCCACACTGCGCAAAGCGCCGGGCGCCAGCACCGGTAATGACAAAGACGACAAGAGCGGCAGCGACGATGACCGTCCGACGCTGAAACGCCGTCCGGATCAATTCCGCTAACGCTTCCCGGCCCGGCGTGCGTGGAGCAGCAGTTCCAGCAATGATTTCGCTTTCAGGTTGGCTGGGTCGAGCTGAATCGCCTTCCGTGCTTGCTCTTCGGCCGAATTCAGGTCACCTGTAACCGCCAGCGAGAATCCCAGATTCGAGTGGTTGATGGACTGGTGAGGCATGAGGCGGACAGCTTCTTCGAACGAGCTCCGCGCTTCTTCGAATTGCCGGTTTTCGACGTACTCCACGCCCAGAAGATTTTGGGCATAAGGCGCCGAAGAAGGTTCCTTGACCAGGGTTTCCCGCAGCTCTTGAATCGCGGCCGGATGCTTCCCAAGCTCCGCCAGGTGCAGTGCCCTCTCCAGGCGCCGGCGCACCTTGGAAGTGAGCGGGTGCCGCAAGACGTCGGCCGAGACGGTGGCCGGACTTGCCGGGACGTGTTCCCAAGAATCGGGCATACTCGACATAGAATCCTCAAGCGCGAGCAGCCCCCGAGCAGAATAGCCCAAGACTTGGTTCCGATCGTAAGGATTACCGGAAAATATCTGTCCCGAGACGGGGGCATTAGCGATCCACGAAAAAGAAATCAAGGCGGCCAAGCGAAACCATGCGGCCAGACACACGCTAGGCATACATCCTCCGAAAAGTTTGGGATTTCACCGCGAAGTGAAATATGGACGGGATATTGCTAACGACTGAGTTGCTACCGACCGGGGGCGTAATTCTGTCCTGCTCAGAATAGCGTTGATGCTGTGTCCAGTCCAATCGATATTGTTTATCCGCCCGATACATGCCGCCGCGGAGGTCTTCGCCTGAGAAGCGACTGACCGGCATACGTTTAGATCTGCTCGACCGTGGTGATTGCGCGCAGATTGCAGGTGCCGCACCTGTGGCGATTGGCGGGTGACGTGCTTTAATAAGCGGTATGAAGAAACATAACGACGAAGGAATCCGAACGTACGGTACCATTCCGACGACTAAGGAAGGGCTGGGCCCCGACTCAGCCGGCCAATCCGGCGACACTCAGGGACTATCCGATGTGGCTGAAGCAGACTCCGAGAGCGTTGAGGAACTGGTGGAGGAGGGGCAATCTTACGAAGCCGAAGTCATCGCCGGTATCGAAGACGCGGCCGATCCGGACGTCTCCGAGGTCCACACCAGGCAAGTCCGGGAAGACGATGTGCCCCCGGAGTACCTGGAAAAGGATCAGTAGGGTTGGGCAGCCAACGCAAATATCAAGTGCGGAGTTCGGCGGCGATTTCCTGAGCAGCGCAGCGCGCCTGCTCGATAGCGCCAATCTCAAAGCTGATGGCGCCGACGCCGGGATGGCCGCCGCCGCCGTAGCGCTCGCAAATCGTGGCCAGGTTATATTTCAGCGGACCTTTGGCCCAGGGATTCGATCCCACCGAAACCTTGGTGCGGAAGGGCGAAGTGGTGACCGAAACCGTGTACAGCGATTGCGGGAACAAATAATACGGGATGAATTTGTTATAGCCTTCGATGCCTTGCTCGACCAGATCGAAATACACCACGCCATCGTTACAGTGGGACTGTTCGCGGATGATGCCGATCGAGCGCAGATGGTTCTGATAGAGCGGCTGATAGACCGCCTGAATTTCGGGATCGGCGGCGATTGCAGCGAGTGTCCGGCGGCGCATCATGCGAATGATCTTTTGGACCGTCTCCGATCCATGGGAGCCTTCGATGGTCAAGGTAAGCTGGGTGGCCGGCGTGCCTAGATCGACGGCTTCCTGAGCGTCTTTATACAGCGCTCCGTCGATGATGTCGGCCCAGCCCACCAGTTCCTCGAGGTCGGCGGAGTCGTAGCCGAATTTTTCCCGCGCTACCGTGGCGATGTACTTGGTGCAGGAGCGAAAGCCGGGATCGAAGAATTTGAACCCGCTGGTATCATGGCGGAAATGCTCGCCGTCCTCGGGCGACAGGAAGGCGCTCTGGTGGTGATCGAACCACCAGGTGAGACGCGGATCAGTGGAGTATTTGAAGTCGACGATGGCGTTGACGTCGCCGTCGAACATGCCGGGTTCAAACAACTGGGAAGCCTTGTGGGCCAGACCGGTGAAGGAAAACTCGGCGCTGGGATAGAACTTTTCTTCCACGAAACGGCTGAAAAATGCGGCTGAGGCCGCGCCGTCGAAGCAGTGATCGTGATAGAGAATTCGTACCCGCATGCGTTTAGGTAAATGTCGAGTGGAAAACCTGCTAGTGTCGCGCAAATGGGGGGTATGATGCAAGCGCGGTCATCAGCGCGAGGCGGACCCCAGCGCGACAGACTCTCCATCCCACGCAAACGTGCTATCCTGTTGTTAAGCCGATCTGCTCCCTCCGTATAACGTAAGCCGGTTCGCTGATTTTTCCCCCAAAACAACACTGAATGAATAAATTTTCTGAACTCACTCTGAGCGCTTCGCTGCAGAGTAATTTGACTCGCGACGGGTTTGTCCAGCCGACTCCCGTGCAGGCGCAGGCGATCCCCCCGGCCCTCGAAGGCCGCGATGTGGTAGCGACCGCGCAAACAGGAACCGGCAAGACTCTTGCGTTTCTCCTGCCTATTTTCGAACTTCTGTCCCGCGGCGACCGCCCCAGCGGCGTGTGCGCCCTGATCCTGACGCCGACGCGCGAACTCGCGCTGCAGGTCCACGAAGCCGCGGTGAAGCTCGCGGCCAGCCTGCCGGTGCGCTCCTCGGTTGTGGTCGGAGGCATGAACGAATCCACCCAGCTGCAGGCCATCCGCCGCGGATCGCAAATTGTGGTCGCGACGCCCGGCCGCCTGTGCGATTTCCTCGAACGCAAATTGGTAGATCTGAGCGGCGTGCGCTTCCTGGTGCTGGATGAAGCCGACCGTATGCTGGACATGGGCTTTCTGCCGGCGATCCACGCGATTCTCAAAAAGATTCCGCCGGCGCGCCAGACGCTGTTCTTCTCCGCGACCATCGAGAAGTCGGTCGCGCACCTGATTCATGCGCACGTCCGCAATCCCGTGCGCATCGCTATCGGCGGCGACTCGAAGCCGGTGGATAAAGTCGACCTGCACGTCTACGAAGTGGACCAAGATCGCAAGCTCAGCCTGCTGCGCAAACTGCTGGAAGCTGAGACCGGCTCGTTCCTGGTATTCGCGCGCACCAAGCACGGCGCGGACCGCCTGGCGAAGAAACTGGGCAGGGATGGCGTCGACGCGGCGCGCATCCATGGCGACCGCACGCAAAGCCAGCGCAACCAAGCGCTCGCCGGATTCAAGAAGGGCGATTACCGGGTCTTAGTCGCCACCGATGTCGCGGCCCGCGGCATTCACGTCGACGGCATCGCGCATGTCGTGAACTATGATCTCCCGCAAGTTCCGGAAGACTTCATCCATCGCGTGGGCCGCACCGCCCGCGCTGGCGCCCGCGGAACGGCGTCCACGTTTAGCACCCGCGCGGAACGCAACGACATTCGCCAGATCGAGAAAGCTTTGGGAGTGCGCCTGACGCCGCGCGAGGCCGGCGCGGAACTGGAGCGCGAAGAGAAAATGCCCAAGAACGTGGTGATTCCGATCCAGCGCCACAGCCGTCCCAGCGGCCAGCGTTCCAGCCAAAGCCGTCCGAGCCAAGGCTATTCCAACCAGGACCGTTCCAACGAAAACCGTTCAAGCAACAACGGTTCGGGCCAAAGACGCTCCACCAAAACCCACCCGGGCGGCAGTTTCGCCCCCCGCGGTCGCCGCTTCGGCGGACGCTGAGGGAAGAATTCTTTCGTATCTGTGTCCATCGGTTCCCATCTGCGAGCCAATTCGTTTTAGGCGCCACCGCTTCGCGTACGCTAATCACGAAGCCGCGCCGGCGCCCGATAGAGCCGCCTATAATGGACTCCATGCGTGGAGCCATCGCCATCGTATTCGCCGCACTGCCGCTGCTGGCCGCGGACCTCGCGCCCACCGGCACTCTGCGGGCGGCGTTCCTTGGCGCAAACCCGGTTCAAGGGCACGTCGACGCGCAGACCGGAGCCATCACCGGCCCCGTCGCCGACATCGTCAAAGAGATGGCGCGCAAAATGGGTGTGCCGTTCACGATCATCCCGGCATCGGGTGCCGCGGGGGTCATCGCGCTGCTCAAATCCGGCAAAGCCGACATCGGTTTCCTGGCCTATGACGAAGCCCGCTCCAAGGAAGTGGATTTCGCGGGGCCGTATGCGCTAATGTACAACACCTATGTAGTGGCCGCCGATTCACCCATCCGGAAAGCCTCCGATGCGGACCGCGCGGGCGTCAAGATTGGCGCTGTCCGCGGCCAGACGCAGGAGACTTTTTTGAGCGCGAATATCAGAAACGGTCAGATCAAAGTCTATGAATCGCAACCGCCGCAGCCGGAGCTGGAGCGGCTGCTGGTGAGCGGCGAGTTGCAGGCTTTCGGGGCGAATCGCCAGCGGATGGAAGACGCCGCGGCGAAATCCAGCAAACTGCGCGCGCTCAACGATAATTTCCTGGTGGTGGTGCAGGAGATTGTGGTCGATAAAGGCGGCGATCCCGCGAAACTGGCCGAGATCGATCGCCTGATCGATGAGATGCGGGAGTCGGGCTTTATCAAAGCCTCGCTGGATCGCGCTAAAATTTCCGGCGTGGATGTCGCGCCGCCGGCAGCAAAGCGCTAGTCCAAGTTAATATCTATGGTCCGGCGCTCGGCCGCACTGCGCTGCGCGGCTTCAATCACCATGAGCCCGTTGCGCGAGTCGTGCGCCTCCACTGGCGGAGGCGTGCCGGTCAGGAGGCAGGCGGCGACAAGCTGGTAGTATTTCTCATAGCTCCCGCGGAGAGTTTCTACCTTGCGCGGGACGCCGCCGGCCGGGGTTAGTTCGCCGTAGTATTCGGGTTGATCGACGCCCCATTGCTGGTCGCCGGGGCGCAAGCCTTGTTTGAGTGCGTCCTCCTGCCCGTCCAGACCGCACTTGAGGAAGCTGCCGCTATCGCCATGAATCATGAAGCGAGGTCCGGGATGGGGCACCAATGTTGCGGAATGCAGGATCACCCGCAGCGGCGCGTAATCCAGCACCAAGTGAAAGTAATCCTCAACCTTGGCGCCGGTGCGCTGCGCGAGGATATCGGCGGTGACGGCTCGCGGCATGCCGAATAAGTGCAGGCCCTGGTCGATCAGGTGCGCGCCCAAGTCATATAAGATACCGGAGCCGGGTCCGGGCTCTTCGCGCCACCCCGTCTTGATCTGCGGACGGAAACGGTCGAAGTGAACTTCGTAGTGGAACAGTTTGCCTAGCCAGCCTTGCTCGACGCAGTGGCGCGCGGTGAGGTAGTCGCCATCCCAGCGCCGGTTCTGGAATACCGATAGAATCAAGCCCTGGCTTTCGGCGAGAGCGATCAACTCGTCCGCCTCTCGCGCGGTGGTGGCGAAGGGCTTATCGACCACCACGTGCTTGCCGGCGAGGAGCGCCGCGGTGGCGTGCTCGAAATGATGGGCCGACGGCGACGCGATGACCAACAGGTCGATGAATGGATCGGCGAGGAGGTTTTCGATATCAGGAACGGCCATAACGCCCGGCAGATCCTTGGCTACTTGATCGCGGCGGCTGGTCACCACCTTCGACAAGCGCAGTTGGGGAACCGAGCCGATCAAGGGAGCATGGAAGACCGACCCCGCCAAGCCGTAGCCGACTAAGCCGACGTTGATCACGAAAAAGATACTTCGGGCGTGGCTGCGCCGGATATTGATAATTCAGGGGGATTCGGCGGTGCGGTGCCGGTCAAATTCATAGTTTTCAGTCTAATCTGCCGTGGCAGGCGGGTTCAACCTTCACATACTGCTTGGTTTACTCAATGCGTCCTTTAGTTCGGGGGCGCCCAGGCGGCTTTTCGGTGATCCGGCCCGGCCCGCTCTCTTAAAGCCCGCGTAGAAGCTCAAGACTTCCCCAGAGCGCGACGGACCCACAGTGGGCGAATCCGATGCTTAAGTCCTCAAATATACGGAGCATCCGCGGAGCAAGGCAGCATTTAAAAGGGGGAAGTGCCAGATAATTAAGGTGTTGCAGTTATTTTGCTTCTGTGTTACTCTGTTTTCAGCTTTAGAGAACCCAGTACGTCCGCTTGAACCTCAACGAAACAACCTCGCTAGACCTCAATCGAACCCGCAGGGAATTCCAACGCTAGAAAAGAGAAAAACTTCAATATGAAAGAAACAGGAACGGTGAAGTGGTTTAACGCCGGCAAGGGATTTGGATTTATCGCGCGTGAAAATGGCGAAGATGTGTTCGTGCATTTTTCGGCCATCGAAGCGAGCGGCTACCGCACGCTGGAAGAGGGCGCGAGAGTTTCGTTTGTGGTTACGCGCGGACCGAAAGGTCTGCAGGCCGAACAAGTCAGCCTAGCCTAAAATCTGGTTCAGAGCGCCGGTACTCGTGATGAGTGCCGGCGCGTTTCCATTCTGCGCCGGCGGATTCTCCGCGCCGCAGTTTACCCACCGCGTGTGTCCTTGGTGTGTCCATTAAGGATGGCGCTTTACCCCATAGCGCTCCCCGCCAGGGCATTTCCCGATTACGAAAAGAGAAAGTCATGTCCAAATCATGCGGCGACACCGCGCGCTTCCACCGCATTCGCAAGCAGAAGATTAACCGCCGCGCCAAGAACCGCATCTTGCAGGCGGAGATCGCCGCGCGTAAGGCCGAAAAAGCCGCGAAGCCTGCGGCGTAAAATTTTTGTGGAGCGAACGTTGGCCAAAAGCTTCTGGCACACGCAATCCATAACTGCGGGCAAAGATCTTCCTTTGTTGAAACGATACATCGAACAGCACCGTGTAATTGTGGCCACCGCTTGCGGCAAATTTGAGATTGTGCCGGTCTATCACGCCGATCTCACGTATACGCTGAAATTAGTAGCGGCTTCGGACTTTATTTTCACACGCGACGCCGTTTCCGGTTCACCAAGGAATAGACGGTAATTGCAATTGCTCGATCCACTTGCGCACCCTCCCCCGGTGTGTGTTACATTAGAGGTTCCGATCACCTTGGGAGGTTAGGGCCGTAGTGAGGTTCTGACCGTTTGGACCATTCAACAACATGAGCCACAAACCTGGTAAAAAGTATTCTGCTGCGTTCAGTCAAATTGAGCGAAAGCCGTACGCCTTGGAAGACGCGGTGCCGCTGGTCAAGAAAATCAAGTTCGCCAAGTTCGACGAGACTGTCGAATTGCACATGCGGCTGGGGGTTGATCCCAAGCACGCTGACCAGATGGTCCGCGGCACCGTGGTATTGCCCAACGGGCTGGGCAAGTCGAAAACCGTGCTGGTGATCGCTTCCGGCGACAAACTGCGCGAGGCAACCGAAGCCGGTGCGGATTTCGTGGGCGGCGAGGAGATGGTCACCAAGATCCAAGCCGAGAACTGGACGGCTTTCGATGCCGTGATCGCCACTCCAGACATGATGCGCAGCGTAGGTAAGCTCGGCAAAGTGCTGGGTCCGCGCGGGCTGATGCCGAATCCTAAGACCGGTACGGTCACCACCGATATCGCGAATGCTGTGAAGGAAGTGAAGGCCGGTAAGGTCGAGTTTCGCGTTGACAAGACCGGTGTGATTCACGTGCCGGTGGGCAAGATCAGCTTCGATCAGCAGAAGCTGGTGGAAAACGCCAATTCGCTGATGAGCGCCGTGGTCAAGGCCAAGCCGGCGGCGGCGAAAGGCAAGTATGTCAAGAGCGTGACCATCTGCTCGACCATGGGGCCGGGGGTTTCACTCGACACCTCGCCGTATAACTTGAAGGCGGTTTAGGCGCGACCGGCTATGGGCCTGTCTTACTGAGGGTTTTAGGGATTTCCAATGAAAAATAAGAAGGAAAAGCAGCAGGATCTGGATCAGTTGCGCGCGCAGCTGGAGGCCCACAAAAACATCTTCCTGGCGGGCTACGAGAAGATGAAGGTCGATCAGGATTTCGAATTGCGCAAGACGGTGCGTGGCGCCGGCGGCACTTATAAGGTGATCAAGAACCGGATTGCCGAGAAGGCGGCCGAGGGCGGCGAAGCGGGCGCGCTGTTGAAAGATTTGAAGGGTATGTGCGCCATTGCCTATACCTCGGGCGATCCCGTGGCGCTGGCCAAGGCGTTGACCGCCTATGCGAAGGCCAACCCGGCATTCACTTTCAAGGCCGGCATGGTGGAAGGCCGCGTGGTGGATGTCTCAGGCATCAATCAGTTGGCGACGCTGCCGTCCAAGGAAGAGATTTTCGGCAAGCTGCTGTGGGTGATTAATGCTCCCGCGCAGCAACTGGTGACGGCGATCAACGGTGTCGGCCGCAACCTGGCGGTGGTGGTGGATCAGGGCGTGAAGGAAAACAAGTTTACGAGCTAGGAGCGGGGGCTTAGGGTTTACCCGTAGAGGCTTGGCCGACCGGGCCAGCGGCCAGCAGGATTCTTAAAGGTTTGAGCGGTATTTTGGAAAGGGTTAAGGAAATAAACATGGCAGACATTAATGCGATTGCGGAACAGATTCAAGGGCTGACGCTGCTCGAAGCGTCTCAGTTGGTTAAATTGCTCGAAGAGAAGCTGGGCGTATCGGCGGCGGCTGCGTCGGTGGTGGCGGCTCCGGCGGGCGGCGGCGGCGCGGCGGCGGCTCCGGCAGCGGAAGAAAAGACCGAGTTCACCGTGGTTCTGACCGCGGCGGGCGCGAATAAGATCAATGTCATCAAGGCAGTGCGCGAAGTCACCAGCCTGGGTCTCAAGGAAGCCAAGGACCTGGTCGATGGCGCTCCCAAGCCCATCAAAGAAGGCGTCAACAAGGAAGAAGCCGAGACCATCAAGAAGAAATTCGTCGACGCCGGCGCCACTGTGGAAGTAAAGTAGCGCGGCGCGGTAGGGGCGGGCGCGGGCCGGTGCTGCGGCGCCGGAAGCGCGGAACCGTCCCGCCATGTTGGTATAACAAGGGCCGTTTGCCACCTCGGGCGGCTTTTGTTATGATTGGATTACCGCAAGTGCGCACAGTGGGATGGCTGTGCGCCATTTGAGTTTTGGTTGCCCGTACGGCGAAAAGGTGAATTTGACGCCCTGCGTTGGAATCGGCAGTTCGTCTGAACTACCGCATGGCTTTGTCCCTGCGAAAAATAGACCCGCCCGAAGTGTGCTCACACCTTCGGGTTTTTCGTTTTGAATCGTTCTCTTAACTGCGTCGAGGAAATTGAATCATGCAAACTCCCGAAAATATTGTGATGCGCGAACGAGTGGATTTTTCGAAAATCAAGACTTCGATTCCGATTCCGAATCTGATCGAGATCCAGAAGAAGTCCTATGAGAAATTTCTGCAGATGGACCTGCTGCCGGCCGAGCGTGATGACGCCGGTCTGGAGAGCGTGTTCAAGAGCGTGTTCCCGATTTCGGATTTTCGCGGGCTCAGTCAGCTCGAGTTCGTAGACTATGCGATCGGCAACTGGGAATGCAAGTGCGGCAACCTGAAGGGGCTGCATCACCTGCGTTCGACCTGCCGGAATCCGGCCTGTGGAGCCACCATCAAGACCGATCCGTTCCATTTGGGCGACGTGCTGTGCCATCGCTGCGGGACCTTCAATAAAAATATCGTCACGTTCTGCAACCGCTGCGGCGATCCGGTGGGTCTGCAACTGAAATACGACGTGCCGGAGTGCGAAGAGCGCGGGATGACTTACGCGGCTCCGCTTAAGGTCACGATCCGGCTGACGGTGTACGACAAGGATCCGGAGACCGGCAACAAGACCATCCGCGACATCAAGGAGCAGGAAGTTTTCTTCGGTGAAATTCCGCTGATGACCGACAACGGCACCTTCATCATCAACGGCACCGAGCGCGTCATTGTTTCGCAGTTGCACCGGTCGCCTGGAGTGTTCTTCGAGCGCCAGCAAGCTCAGGGCTACTTCCTGGGCAAGATCATTCCGTATCGCGGCAGCTGGGTGGAGTTCGAATATGACAACAAGAACCTGCTGCATGTGCGTATCGACCGCAAACGCAAGTTTTATGGCACGGTGTTCCTGCGCGCCCTGGGATTGAAAACCGACGCGGAGATTCTGCGCGCTTTCTATAAGTGCAACGACATCGTCATTAAAGACAAGAAGCTGTTCTGGAAGGTTTCCGAAGGCCTGATCGGGCACAAGCTGTCACATGCGATTTCCGCCAAGGGTGAAACGGTGGTGGCGCAAGGACGCAAGATTACGAACAGCGTCTTTAAGGAACTGCAGAAATCGAAGGTCGAGCAAGTGGAAGTCTCGGCCAACGATCTGGAAGGCGCCTATGTGGCGGCCGATGTCATCGATATGGAGACCGGCGAGGTCTTAATAGAGGCCAACCACGAGATCACCGCCAGTATCATCAGCCGTCTGATGGAAGCCGGCATTAAGACCTTCGACGTGTTCTTCCCCGAGCTCGACGACGTGGGCAATGTCATATCAATGACGCTCAAGAAAGACGGCGTCAAGCAGCAGAGCGAAGCGCTGCTCGAAATCTACCGCAAGTTGCGGCCCGGCGACCCGCCGACGGTGGATACGGCCACGCAATTGTTCCAGGGCATGTTCTTCGATCCGCGCAAGTACGATTTTTCGCGCGTGGGGCGCATGAAGTTCAATATCAAGCTGCACGACAAGGCTGACGGGACGTCGCTCGATAAGCGCACGCTGGATCACCAGGATTTCATAGACACCATTCAATACCTGCTGAAGCTGCGGCGCGGCATTGGATCGGTGGACGACATCGATCACCTGGGCAACCGCCGCGTGCGCGCGGTGGGCGAGCTGCTCGAAAACCAGTTCCGCATTGGGCTGGTGCGCATGGAGCGAGCGATCAAAGAAAAGATGAGCGTGTATCAGGAAATGTCGACGGCCATGCCGCACGACCTGGTAAACGCCAAGCCGGTGATGGCGGCCATCCGCGAATTCTTCGGTTCATCCCAGCTTTCGCAGTTCATGGACCAGACCAACCCGCTCAGCGAAATCACGCACAAGCGGCGTTTGTCGGCTCTTGGACCAGGCGGTCTCTCGCGCGAGAGAGCGGGATTCGAAGTTCGCGACGTGCATCCGACGCACTACGGGCGCATCTGCCCGATTGAGACGCCGGAAGGTCCGAACATTGGACTGATCAGCTCTCTTTCGTGCTTTGCGCGTATCAATGATTATGGTTTTATCGAGAGCCCGTATCGGCGCGTGAAGGATGGCGTGGTGGTGGACGAAGTGCGCATTTTGAATCCCGGCGATACGGAATTCAAAGTCAACCAAGTCATGCTAAGGGCAGACGCGGAGAAGGCTAATCGCAATCTGGGAGCCAAGAAACAGGCGGCTGAAATGGAGCCGCACTGCGATTACCTCTCGGCCTGGGAAGAAGACAAGTACATTATCGCGCAGGCGAACGTGGGCTTGGATGAAAAGGGCAAGATCACTTCCGAGCTGGTAAATGCGCGCGCCGCCGGCAACTTCGTGCTGGATCATGTGGACAAGATCCAGTACATGGACGTCAGTCCGAAGCAGTTGGTATCGGTGGCGGCGAGCCTGATTCCGTTCCTCGAGAACGACGACGCGAACCGCGCATTGATGGGATCGAACATGCAGCGGCAAGCCGTGCCCCTGCTGCGCGCCGATGCTCCTTACGTGGGCACCGGCATGGAGCGGGTGACGGCGCGGGATTCGGGCGCGGTCATCATCTGCAAGCGAGCGGGAGTGGTGGATTCGGTGGACAGCGAGCGCATCATCGTGCGCGTCGAAGGCAATGTTCAGGAAGGACAGCTTTCCCGCGAGGTGGGCGCGGACATCTATACGATGACCAAGTTCAAACGCTCCAACCAGAACACTTGCATCAATCAAAAGCCGATCGTGCGCCAGGGGCAGCGCGTGAAGAAGGGCGACGTTCTGGCCGATGGGCCCTGCACGGATCTGGGCGAACTGGCGCTGGGGCGCAACGTGCTGGTGGCGTTCATGCCGTGGCGCGGGTACAACTTCGAGGATGCGATTGTGGTGTCCGAGAAGCTGGTGAAGGAAGACTACTATACGTCGATCCACATCGAAGAATTTGAGGTCGACGGCCGCGACACCAAGCTTGGACCGGAGGAGATCACGCGCGATATTCCGAATATCGCCGAAGGTTTTCTGCGCAACTTGGATGAAAGCGGCATCATTCGCATCGGCGCGACCGTGAAGCCGGGCGACATTCTGGTGGGCAAAGTGACTCCCAAGGGCGAGACGCAACTGACGCCTGAAGAGAAGCTGCTGCGCGCGATTTTCGGTGAGAAGGCTGGCGATGTGAAGGATGCGTCGCTCTACTGCCCGCCGGGCATTGAAGGCACGGTGGTCGACTGCAAGGTGTTTTCGCGCAAGGGCGCGGAGCTTGACGAGCGTTCCAAGCTGATTTTGGAGAGTTCGGAAGAGCGGCTGCGACGCAATCTCGAGGACGAGAAGCGCATTTTGAACGATGAGCGCACCAAGCGCCTGGCGTCGCTGCTTGCCGGCAAGGAAATCCTGGCCGACCTGCACGACGAAAAGACCAACAAGAAGCTGCTGGCCAAGGGTGTCGATCTCTCCGCCGACATGATCGAAAAGCTGCGGGCCCGCGATCTGAAGCGCATGAAGCTGAAGGACAAGGACCCGCGTGTCAACGAGCAGATCGATGAAATCGAAGAGATGACTTCGCGGCAGATCGCAGTGCTCGAAAAAATCACCGAGGAAAAGATCGGGAAGCTGCGCAAGGGCGATGAGCTCCCTCCGGGCGTTATCAAGCAGGTGAAGTGCTATATCGCGATGAAGCGCAAGTTGTCGGTCGGCGATAAGATGGCCGGCCGCCACGGAAACAAGGGCGTGATCGCGCGTATTGTTCCAGAAGAAGACATGCCGTATCTGCCGGATGGAACGCCGGTCGAGATCGTTCTGAATCCGCTGGGCGTTCCCAGCCGAATGAACGTCGGGCAGATTCTCGAAACCCATTTGGGTTGGGCGGCGCAGGCGCTGGGTCTGCGGTTTGCGACTCCGGTGTTTGACGGCGCGACCGAGAAAGACATCAAGGCGCAGTTGAAATCGGCGCGGCTGCCGAGTTCGGGCAAGATTCAATTGCACGACGGCATCAGCGGACAACCGTTCGAACAGCCGGTGACGGTGGGTTACATCTATATGTTGAAGCTCAGTCATCTTGTCGACGACAAGATTCACGCGCGCTCCATCGGGCCATACTCGCTGATTACGCAGCAGCCCTTGGGCGGCAAGGCCCAGTTCGGCGGCCAGCGCTTCGGCGAAATGGAAGTGTGGGCGCTCGAAGCTTACGGCGCTGCCTACGTCTTGCAGGAACTCTTGACGGCGAAATCCGACGATGTTTACGGACGAGCCAAGATCTACGAAGCGATCGTCAAAGGCGAGGCCGCGGCCGAGCCGGGAGTGCCCGAGAGCTTCAACGTCCTGATCCGCGAACTGCAATCGCTGTGCCTGGACGTGGAATTGATGAAGAAGCACACCGAAGTAATGGAAACCGCGCTGGCGGCTGACTAACGAAAAGGAGCAAATACTATGTATCGATCTTCCCCTTACGATCGCACCAATCTGATTGCCGACTTTGACTCCATTCGAATATCGCTAGCCTCGCCGGAGAAAATCCGGAGTTGGTCGCACGGCGAAGTGACCAAGCCCGAGACCATCAATTACCGGACCTTTAAGCCGGAGCGTGACGGGCTGTTCTGCGCCCGCATCTTCGGGCCGATCGCCGATTGGGAATGCTTGTGCGGCAAGTATAAGCGCATGAAGCATCGCGGAGTGATTTGCGACAAGTGCGGCGTCGAAGTGACCTTGTCGCGGGTGCGACGCGAGCGCCTGGGCCATATAGAGCTGGCTAGCCCGTGCTCGCATGTGTGGTTCTTCAAAGGTCTGCCCAGCCGCATCGGCTACCTGCTCGACATCACCCTGCGCGAACTCGAACGCGTGTTGTATTTCGAGGCGTTCGTGATTGTCGATCCGGGTGAAGTGGCGGATCTGCACAAGGGCGAAGTCATCAGTGACGAGCGCAAGCGCGCGCTGGATCAGGAGTTTCCCGGTAAGTTCGTCGCCATGATGGGCGCCGAAGGCATCAAAGAGCTGCTGAAGAAGGTGGATTGCGAAGGCTTGAGCCTGGACATCCGCGAGAAGATGAAGACCGAGGTGTCGCAGCAGAAGAAGCTGAAGTATGCCAAGCGTCTGAGAGTTGCCGAGAGCTTCCGCAAGTCGGGGAACAAGCCGGAGTGGATGATTCTGGATGTGATCCCGGTGATTCCGCCGGAACTGCGTCCTCTGGTGCCACTCGACGGCGGCCGCTTCGCGACGTCCGATCTGAACGATCTTTATCGCCGCGTGATCAACCGCAATAATCGTCTTAAGAAGCTGATCGACCTGCATGCTCCGGATGTGATCGTGCGCAACGAAAAGCGCATGCTGCAGGAAGCCGTCGATGCGCTGTTTGATAACGGACGCCGCGGCCGCGTGCTGCGCGGCGCGAACAACCGTCCGCTGAAGTCGCTGTCGGATACGTTGAAGGGCAAGCAGGGACGTTTCCGGCAGAACCTGCTCGGCAAGCGCGTGGATTATTCGGGGCGCTCGGTGATTGTGGTGGGTCCGGAACTGAAGCTGAACCAGTGCGGGTTGCCGAAGAAGATGGCGCTCGAATTGTTCAAGCCGTTCATTTATCATCGGCTGGAGCAGCGCGGACATTGCACCACGATTAAGCAGGCCAAAGAACTGGTCGAGCAGCAGGACCCGGTGGTTTGGGACATTTTGGAGGAAGTCATCAAGGATCACCCGATTCTGTTGAACCGCGCTCCCACGCTGCACCGTTTGGGTATTCAGGCGTTCGAGCCGGTGCTGGTCGAGGGCAAGGCCATTAAGCTGCATCCGCTGACTTGCACCGCGTTCAACGCGGACTTCGACGGCGATCAGATGGCGGTGCATATTCCGCTGTCACCCGAAGCGCAGATCGAGGCTTCGACGCTGATGCTGTCGTCGAACAATATTCTCTCGCCGGCGCATGGCGCGCCGATCGCGGTCCCGACGCAGGATATGGTGCTGGGGCTGTATTATCTGACCAAAGCGCGTCCGGGAACCAAGGGCGAAGGCCGTATGTTTGCGTCGATGGATGACGTTTTGATCGCGCTCGAAATGGGCGAAGTCGAGACGCTGACGCCGATCAAGCTGCGCTACACCGGCAAGGTGGTGGATCTGATGAAGGCCTTCGACAGCCAGAATCTGATGCACACCGAGCCGATCGAATTCATGAAGCAGTATATGGATACGACGGTCGGGCGGGTCATCTTGAATGACGTGCTGCCGGATGAGATGCCTTTCATCAATGGTCTGCTGAAGAAAAAAGGCCTCACGCAATTGGTGCAGTATTGTTACCTGAAGTTCGGGCTCACCATCACGGTCACGATGCTCGACAAGGTGAAGGCGCTCGGATTCCTGTACGCCACGCGCGCCGGTATCTCTATCGGCATCGACGACATGATCGTGCCTGGCGAGAAGGCGGGCCTGGTCAAGGACGCCGAGAAAGCCGTGATCGAAGTCCAATCGCAGTATCAGGAAGGCGCAATCACCCACGGCGAACGCTATAACAAGATCATCGAGATCTGGTCCAAGGTCACGGAACGCGTTTCGGAAGAAATGTTCAAGACCATGGAAGAGGACGACCGCACCGGCCGCTACCTCAATCCGATTTACATCATGGCCGATTCGGGAGCGCGCGGTTCGAAACAGCAGATCCGCCAGCTTTCGGGTATGCGCGGTTTGATGGCCAAGCCATCGGGAGAGATTATTGAAACTCCGATTACGGCTAACTTCCGCGAAGGTCTCAATGTGTTGCAGTACTTCATTTCGACGCACGGCGCCCGCAAAGGTCTGGCTGATACCGCGTTGAAGACGGCCGACTCGGGCTACCTGACGCGGCGCTTGTGCGACGTGGCGCAGGACGTGATCGTCACCGAAGACGATTGCGGAACTAGCGACGGCATCTACGTCGAGCCGATCATCGAATCGGGCGAAATCATCGAGCCGTTGCGCGACCGCATCGTCGGCCGTGTGGCGCTCGAAGACCAGTTGGATTACGAAGGCAACGTCATCGTCAAGGTCAGCGAAGAAATCACCGAGGATCTGGCGGCAGCGATTCAGGCGGCGGGTATCGAGCGGGTCAAGATTCGCTCGGTGCTGACTTGCGAATCGAAGCGGGGCGTGTGCCAACTGTGCTACGGCCGCAACCTGGCGACTGGCAGAATGGTCGAGCGCGGCGAGGCAGTGGGCATTATCTCGGCGCAGTCGATCGGCGAGCCGGGCACCCAGCTCACCATGCGCACATTCCATATCGGTGGCGCAGCGACGGGCTCAGCCGAGCAATCCAAGCAAGATGCGAAATCGGACGGTTTCATTCGGTTTATCAATGTGGCCACCGTCAAGAACGCAAAAGGCGAACTGATTGCCATGAATCGCAACGGAATTATTGCGATTTTGGACGATAAAGGCCGTGAAAAAGAGCGCTATCAAGTGGTTTATGGCGCTAAAATCCACTATGCCGATGGCGCGAAAGTAAAAACCAACGATATCCTGCTCGAATGGGATCCGTATACCTTCTCGATTCTGACCGAAGTCAGCGGCGTGGTTCATTTCAAGGACCTGGCCGACGGCATCACCATGTCGGAGCGGGTCGACGAAATCACCGGCCGCTCGCAATGGGTAGTGATGGACTCGACCGACGAAAAGCGCGTGCCGGCGATTTACGTGCGCCCCACGGGCGGCGGCAAGCACGACGAAAAGCGTTACCTGATGCCCATGCACGCTCACTTGACAGTGGCGGATGGGGACGAGGTTCACGCGGGCGACGTGCTGGCCAAGATCCCGCGCGCGACTACCAAGACGAAAGACATCACGGGCGGTCTGCCACGCGTGGTGGAACTGTTCGAGGCGCGCAAACCGCGCGAGACGGCCGTGATCACCGAGATCGACGGCGTCGTGAAATACGGCGAAATCAGCAAAGGTATGCGCAAGCTGTACGTGGTCGGCGACGATGGCGAGCAGAAGGAATACTCGCTGCCGCGCGGCGTCCACATCAACGTTCAGGAAGGCGAGCGCGTGCGCCACGGCGATCCGCTGATGGACGGCCCGCGCAATCCGCACGACATCATGGCGGTTATGGGCGAAAAGGATCTGCAGAAGTATTTGGTGAATGAGATCCAGGAAGTCTACCGCCTGCAGGGCGTCAACATCAACGACAAGCACCTGGAAGTGATCGCCCGCCAAATGATGCGCTGGGTGAAGGTGGAAGACATCGGCGACAGCGAATTCCTGCCGGAAGAAGTGGTGGATAAATTCAAGTTCCGCGAAGAGAACAATCGTGTAATCGAAGCGGGCGGAAAACCGGCGGAAGGCAAGACGGTGCTGTTGGGTATCACTAAGGCGTCGCTCTCGACCGATTCGTTTATCTCGGCGGCCAGCTTCCAGGAGACCACTCGCGTGCTCACCGAAGCGGCGATCAACGGAAAGGTGGACAATCTGCGCGGCCTGAAGGAGAACGTCATCATGGGCCGGCTAATTCCGGCCGGCACCGGTATGGCGTATTACCGTAGCGTCAAGATTGCGGGCGAGGATGTGGAAGAAGACCTGACGCCAGAGCAAGAGGCGGCGGTGCTCGACAACATCCCGGGTTACGACGAGGAGACGCGCGCACTCTATGCGGGCGGGCTTACCGAGGGCGAGCCGGTGGAAGAACCGCTGGCTGAATAGTCAGGCGTTTTCAAGTAGTGCGACAAGCCCGGTCTAACGGCCGGGCTTTCTTTTTCCGATCTAAGAACATGCGCTTGGGTCTATTGGCGATGTTGGCGATGTCCGCGCTCGCCGCATGGGGACAAACTGGCCAGGGCGGCGCGCACCAGCCGCAGTATCAACCCGGCTGGCCCTGCACCGGCAAAGAGCGCGCATTCGACCCCGCCTATTCGAAGATCGCCGAGGCTACGGGAGGGCACCTGTTCCTTTTCGACAAATCTGAAGTGTCGGGCATGTCGGCGCTGGCGATTGGCGACATGAAGCACAAGGACACGATTGTGCGGCAGTCGGGGAAGCTGGAGTCCTATGTGGATATTCCGATTCCGGTGGATGCCAGTGTCGACAGTCTTTTCGTGGTGGCGTCCTTGCAGTGCATGCAGACCATCCTGCTGTACGACCCGCAGCGGTCGAGCGTGATGGGAGAGCAGGACGCGGATCACTGGTTCCGTGCGGGGCGGATCGCGATCATCCTCAAGCCCACGGCCGGAGAGTGGCTGTTGCGGCTCGCGGGCACGGGCGCATATTCGGTGGCGGTTGAGGCGCATGCGACGCAGGGGATGCACAGCGTGGATGTGCAAGACAAAACGCTATCACTCCGAGTGAGTCCGGAGATTGCGAATCCGCAATTTCGCATGGTGGGGCCGGCAGGTGAGGCGATTCAGACGTTGCCACTCAAGCCCGATCCGGACTCGCCGGGCCGGTTCAGCGGCGCGTTTGAGCCAGGGGCGAAGCAATTTCGAGTGCTGGTGGAAGACGGGACCGGCTTCCAGCGCGTCGATCCGCGATTGTTCGAAGCCAAGCCGTTACAATAATCAATATGAAAAAACGGCGTTTAGGGACGGGCGGGCCCGAAGTGTCCGCCATTGGTTTGGGCTGCATGGGGATGAGCGAGTTCTATGCCGGACGCGACGATCGGGAATCGCTGGCAACGCTCGACCGCGCGCTCGAACTGGGTATCGACTTCTACGACACGGCCGATGTTTACGGGCCGTACACTAATGAACAATTGCTCGGAGGATGGCTGAAGGGCAAACGGAACCGCGTGTTTCTAGCCACCAAGTTCGCCAATATCCGCGACGCCAGCGGGCAGTTCGTCGCCATCAGCGGGAAGCCCGACTATGTGCGCAGCGCCTGCGAGGCCAGCCTGCGGCGGCTGGGCGTTGACACCATCGATCTGTATTATCAGCACCGCGTGGATATCAACACGCCTATCGAGGAAACCGTCGAGGCGATGGCGGGGCTCGTGAAGGCCGGGAAAGTGCGCTACCTGGGTTTATCGGAAGCCTCAGCCGAGACGCTGGAGCGGGCCTGCAAGGTGCATCCCATCGCGGCGCTGCAGAGCGAGTATTCGCTATGGACTCGCGATGTGGAGCAACAGGGAAACCTGGCGGCGGCTCGGCGGCTGGGCGTGGCGCTGGTTCCGTACAGTCCGCTGGGGCGCGGTTTTTTGAGCGGCGTGTGGAGCGCGCCCAGTGACATCGCGGAAGGCGATCGGCGGCGGGAAATGCCGCGGTTTCAAGGCGAGAACTTCGAAAAAAATATCCGCCTGGTGGAAGCACTGAAGGCGATGGCGGCGCGGCGCAGTGTGACGCCGGCGCAACTGGCGCTGGCTTGGGTGCTGGCGCAGGGCGAAGACGTCATTCCGATTCCCGGCACCAAGCGGCGCAAGTATCTGGAAGAAAATATCGCGGCGGTGGAAATTGCGCTCAGCCCGGCCGAACTGCGCGAACTCGATGCGGCGTTCCCGGCGGGAGTCACCGCAGGCAGTCGCTATCCGGCTCCGCATATGCCGCGCGTGAACGCGTAGTCGCTTTCGCAGCCGTTCCGGGCGTATCATGATTGTTTCCGAAGCTTTCACCTATTTTTCATCCGAGGGACCACATGAGTGACTGGGAGTTTGCGCAGGCCAATCCGGAGCAGCAACTGGCTAAATTGCATCATTTTTCGATGTGCACGAAGCAGGACTGCGGGGAAGTGGAATTCACTATCACGGTGAAAGAATTCCTGACGCCCAGAGATCCAGCCATGGGATATTTCGCGCAAGCCGATAAACAGACCAATCAAGGAGTGGCTCCCTACACGCCGATTGGTTGGGGGAAGACGCTGCTGGCGGCATTGGCGCAGTGCATGCGCGAAGTGGAGCGGTTTCCGTATCGCGCGTAGGCGGCGGGTAGTGGCGCCTAAACCGTGACGCCCGCGAGGAAGCCGGCAATACGGATCGGGTGTGGTAGGCTTTCGGACCGAATTTCAGTCCAATAGTCTAGTGGTCTACGTCAAGGGTCTGATCGCCGGAGCCGCCGCGCTCTTCGCCGCATGGGTTCTCTTCGCGGCGATCATTGTGCTATTCGTCTCACCCTTTAGTTTCCACCATTGTTGCCTTTCCTACGATCCCCGCGCGTTCGTAAACTTCTACTGGTTCATCAGCGTCCCGGTCGCAGTCTTCGTCTTTGCGGTGGGTTTTTGTTAGGAGTTCCGCCGCACTTCAAAGTCTGTCTCCCCACGATGACCCCGCTACCGCAGGCGCCAATCGCTTTCGCCCTTTCGGCGCGTCTGCTATGGTAGAGGGTTGGGCGGTTCGCAGCCCGTAGAGTCCCTTAAATACGCTAGAGGTCTGTAATGTCCGGTCATTCTAAATGGGCGACGATCAAGCATAAGAAAGCCGCCACCGACGCTAAACGCGGTAAGCAGTTCACGAAAATCATCAAGGAAATCACCATCGCGGCGCGCAGCGGCGGCGACCCCGATGGCAATCCGCGCCTGCGCACGGCCATCACCGACGCCAAAAACGTCAGCATGCCGGCCGAGAACATCAAGCGGGCCATCATGCGCGGCACGGGCGAGCTCGAAGGCGGGCAGATTGAGGAGATCATGTTCGAAGGTTACGGGCCGGGCGGCGCAGCCGTGCTGGTTTCCGCGGCCACCGATAACCGCAATCGCACGGTGAGCGAAATCCGCCATATGTTTTCGAAAAATGGCGGGAACCTGGGCGAGCAGGGCAGCGTCGCATGGATGTTTGAGCGCAAAAGCCAGATCATTATTGACGCGGAGAAGGCTCCCGGCGAGGACGAATTAATGGCGCTGGTGCTCGACGCCGGTGCCGACGATCTGCGCGCGGAAGACGGCAGTTGGGAGGTGCTATCGGCGCCCGAGGTGCACGTGCAGGTGCTTGAAGCAATTCAGAAGGCTGGGATTCCCACGGAATCGGCGGAAATCGCCATGATTCCGAAGAACCTGATGAAGCTCGAGGGCAAGACGGCGGCGGGGATGATGAAGCTCAGCGAAGCGCTCGAAGAACACGACGACGTACAGAATGTGTATTCGAACTTCGACGTCGATGAGAAGGACATGGAGGCGCTGGCGTAAGCGATTCCGCCGGGCGAAGTTCATGCGGGTGCTAGGCATCGACTGCGGAACGGAGCGCACCGGCTGGGGCGTGATTGAAAGCGACGGGCGCCGGCATGCGGTGCTTGCGCATGGGGTGATCTCTCTCTCTCCCCGGGATCCGCTGGGCGATCGCTTGGCCGCCGTGGGAGCCGCGTTGCGCTTGCTGCTGGCGCAGCACGCTCCGGAGGCGGCAGCGGTGGAAGAAGTGTTCTACTCCCAAAACGTGAAGACCGCGCTGAAGCTGGCGCACGTGCGCGGCGTAGTGCTGGCGGCCATCGCGGAAGCCGGAGTGATGCTGGGCGAGTACTCGGCGCTGTCGGTAAAATCGAGCGTGGTGGGTTACGGGCGCGCTGAAAAGAGCCAAGTGCAATTGATGGTGCGGACGCTCACGGGAGAGTCCATCGAGTCGGAAGACGCGGCGGATGCGGTGGCCGTCGCGATCTGCCATGTGACGCGCTCCAAAACCCTGCTGGCGATGCCAGTGAAGGTGGCTGCACGATGAAGGTCGCGGGCTTGTCGTTGACGGGACTGCTGGCGGCGCTGCTAGCAGTGACGGGATGGGGGATCGCCAGAGCCGAGGAGGTTCCGCGCATTACCTTCAGCAAGTCCTTCCCGGGATCGCAGCCGGCGTTTTTCCTCATCACCGTTGAGCGGAGCGGCGTGTCGTCGTACAACGAATCGCAGGATCCCGACAATGCCGAGAAACTCCAGCTTGAACCGAGCGCGGCCAGTGACATGTTCCAGATGGCGGAGCGATTGGATCATTTCAACAAGCCGCTTGAATCCGGCCTCAAGGTCGCCAACATGGGAGTGAAGACGCTGCGGTGGGAAGCCGGCAGCGAAAGCTGGGAGACCAAGTTTAACTACTCGACGAACGAAGACGCCAAGACGCTGGCCGACAGGTTTGAGAGCATCGCTGAGAGTGCGCAGACCCTGCTCGAGCTGCGCAGGGCTATCCGGCATGACCGTCTGGGCGTGAACGCGGCGGTCTTGAAGATTCAGGGGCTGTGGAACGACAAGCGGCTGGTGGCGACGGCCGACTTTCTGCCGCTGCTCGATCGGGTGGCCAACGACGAGGTCTACATTCATATGGCGCGCGAGCGGGCGGCACAGATCGCGGACGCGATCCGCGCACGGTCGAAGTAGGCCGGGCGCCCATTTAAAATAGAGACAGTATGAAACGCGGGATCGGACTGCTGGTTGTCTGCATATCGGCGCTGGGGCAGGCGCTGGCGCAGCCGCAAACTTCGGTTGCGACGCAGATTCGGGAAGCGACGCCCGCGGAAAAGCACGAGTTGGCCGAGGCGATCAAGGAAGCCAATACCAGCGGCTACGATATCACACGGGTTCTCGAAGCGCACCTCCGCAAGTATCCGGATACGCCGCTGCGTCCCGACATTTACAATTTGCTGGCGAAGGCCGCGGTGGAGATTCGCGACGATGCCCGCATCATCCGCTACGGTGAGCCGGTGCTGGCTGCCGCACCCAACGACGTGACGCTGCTGGACCGGGTTTCGCGGGCGCTGCTCGACGCCGGGGGAAAAGAAAACGCGACGCGCGCGCTGGGCTACGCGAAGCGCTTCGAGGATTATGTGATTCGAGTGCCGGTTCCACTGGGCTACGATGCGGTGAAAAATCAGGAGGATCACGACCAGGCGCTGGCCCGCGCGCTGCTCTATGAATCCCGTGCGAACCGCATTCTGGGCAATTATGACGAGGCGCGGCGCACGGCGGCGCTGGCATATATCGCTTATCCCGATAAGGCGTCGGCGCGGGCGTGGTCGGAGGCGCTGGAGCTTCATGGGAGGCACCAGGAAGCCATCGAGCGGCTGGCGGATGCGTTTGCGATTGCCGATCCGCAGTCGGCGGACGATGATCGAACGGCGGATCGCAAGCAGTTAGGCGAGCTGTATCGCAAGCTGCACAATGGTTCCGAGAAGGGTCTGGGCGACGAGGTTCTGGCCGCATACGACCGCACGTCGGCGACCATGGCTAAGCGCGTGAGCGAACTGCGCAAGCTGGATCCGAATCTGGGCGTCACCGACCCGATGAATTTTACGCTGGCGGCGCTCGACGGCGGGAAGCTGGACTTGAAGAGTCTGCGGGGCAAAGTGGTGATCTTCGATTTCTGGGCTACCTGGTGCGTTCCCTGCCGCGCGCAGCATCCGCTTTACGAAGAATTGAAGCAGCGGTTCCGGGAGCGGGATGACGTGGTGTTTCTCTCGGTAGATACGGACGAGGATCACCAGTTGGTGGCGCCGTTCCTGGAAGCGCAGCATTGGAGCAGCAGCAACGTGTTTTTCGACAACGGATTGGTGCGGCTGCTGACCGTCAGCAACATCCCGACGACCATCATTGCCGACAAGCAGGGACGGCTGGCGAGCCGCATGAACGGCTTCAATGGCGGCAAATTCGTGGATGATATCGCCGCGCGGATTCAAGCCATTCTCGACGCGCCGGGTGTGCAGTAGTAATGGGCTTCGGACGGGTGATCTGGATCGTTCTCGATAGCGTCGGCATCGGCGAAATGCCGGATGCCGACGCCTATGGCGACAAAGGCAGCGACACGCTGGGCAACATCGCGCGGCAGCGGCGCTTAGAATTGCCGAATCTGCGCCGCCTGGGACTGGCGAACATCCGTCCCCTCACGGGTCTCGACCCGGTGGCCCAGCCGGCGGCAGCGTTTGGACGCTGCGCTCTGGCGTCGCCCGGCAAGGACACAACTACGGGGCATTGGGAGATGGCGGGGATTCATTTGGAGAAGCCCTTCCCGCTGTTCCCGCAAGGTTTTCCGCGCGAGGTGATGGAGCCGTTTGAAACCCGAATCGGACGGCACACTCTGGGTAATAAAGCGGCGTCCGGCACCGAGATCATCAAAGAATTGGGCGAGGAACACGTGCGTACGGGATCGCCAATCGTATATACGTCGGCCGACAGCGTGTTTCAGATCGCGGCGCACGAAGAGGTGATCCCGCTTTTCGAGTTGTACAAGATGTGCGAGACGGCACGCGACATTCTGCGGGGTCCGTATGAAGTGGGGCGGGTGATCGCGCGGCCGTTCGTGGGCGAACCTGGCGCGTTCACACGCACGGCGAATCGCCACGACTACGCGGTGCCGCCCCCCAGGGGGATGCTGCTCGATCAACTCCAGGCGCGCAGCGTCGAGATCTATAGCGTCGGCAAGATTTTTGACGTGTTCCTGGGGCGGGGCATCGGGGAGCAGGTGAAGACCAAGACCAACGCGGATGGAATGGCCAAGACCCTCGCCGCCATGGACGAGCAGAAGCGCGGCCTGATCTTCGTCAACCTGGTGGATTTCGACATGCTCTACGGGCATCGCAACGACGTCGAAGGCTACGCGCGCGCCCTCGAAGAAGTGGACGCGTGGCTGCCGGCGCTGGATGCCAAGCTGGGCGCAAGCGATCTGGTGATTCTGACTGCCGATCACGGCTGCGATCCGACTACGCCATCGACAGATCACAGCCGCGAGTACGTGCCGCTCCTGGCCTATGGTCCCAAGGGGCGCGCGGGAATTAACTTGGGAGTACGCGGGTCGCTGTCGGATATCGGGCAGACGGTGGCCGAAAATTTCGGCACTACTATCGCGACCGGGACGAGTTTTCTGGGGAATTTACTCGGGCTTTAACGGGCCGTCGCACTTGCCGCTGCAGACCAACTCGGAGACGGGAGTGGAAGGGCCGAGGCGGTTGGGGTCCTGGAGCGAAGGCCGGCTTACCGAGGTGGTTTCCTTTACCACGCCGTTCGCTTCGCGCCGCACGATCACTTCCTGTTCCTTAAGCTGCTGGGTGGCGTTTTCGGTGCGAGCGATCCCGTAGGCGGCCGGAGCGTAGCGATCGACCTGGGTGACCAAAGACCCGTCGGCGTCCTTCTTCATGGTGGCCACCTGCTGGCTGGCCAGGCTCATTTTGCCGGTGAAGTCGGGTTCGTAGCGCGCTTCGGTAGAAGTGGTCGTGCCGTTGACCGTACTCATCTCGCGAACCTCGCGGGCCACCTCCATGAGCAGCCCGTTCGCTGCGGGGATCTGCACCGACTCCGTCTCGTGCACCGTTTTACCATCGGCATTCGAAACCACGCTGCGTTTTTCGGCGACATCGAACGAACCGCTAATCCCAGGGCGCGAAATCGTGACGTTAGTGCTAGAAATGGGGCCCTGAATTTGGGTTTCGATGGTCCGGCGCTCACTCTCGGCCATCTGCCCGTTCAAATCGCTGCGATAGACGGTGGCGTGAATCGTTGCGCTGGTGGGGGTCTTTTTCTCCTCCACTACCGTCCGCTCTGTGGAAACCAGCTGACCGGTGGCATCGTATTTACGAGTCAGGGTCTCGGTGGTGCGGCCGTTCGGTCCATCGCTCAGGACGTGGGTCTCGCTTTGCTGGAGCGGAACCCTGCGGCCATTGATGGATTGCGTCAGCTCCTGGCGATCCCCGTCCTTGGCCGTGTAGAGCGCTGCTTCGACGCGATTGCCGTTGAGGTCCGGCACGATCAGACCGGTGGTGGAACTGCCGCCGGATTGCGCCATGGCCACGCTCGCGGCCAGGAACGAATAGAAACAGTACTTCACGGTTTCAGGCTAGGCTGATTCCCGTGTGGTTTCAATACGCGAAATACCTTAGATGCGCCGGCTAAACACGCCCACGCCGGATGGGCCACGTGATGGATGGGCCAAGCTACAATGACTTCAGGTGAAGACATTCTACATCGAGACCTTCGGCTGCCAGATGAACGCCCATGACTCGGAAAAAGTCATCGGGACGCTGGTGGAGCAAGGCTACAGCCAGGTCCCCACGCCGGAAGCGGCGGAGCTGGTGTTCTATAACACCTGCAGTATTCGCGACAAGGCCGAGCAGAAGGTGTTTCATCGCCTGGATCAGTTTAAGCGGGACGCGAAGGGCAAGACTTTCGCAGTCCTGGGGTGCGTGGCCCAGCAGGAAGGCGAGAAGATTTTCGAAAAGGCTCCGCATGTGAGCATGGTGTGCGGGTCGGCCAGCTACAATCAACTGCCGCAGATGCTGGTGCAGCTGGAGGCAGGCAACCGGCGGGTGACTGGATTGAGTCTCGACACCGAGGAAACCTTCGACACTCCCATGACGCGGCGCGACAATCCGCACCGGGCGTACCTCACGATCATTGAGGGCTGCGATAAGAAGTGTTCCTATTGCGTAGTGCCGTTCACGCGGGGGCCGGAGCGCAGCCGCAGCAGCGCTTCGGTGATCGCCGAGGCGGCGCAGCTGGCGGCCATGGGCTATAGCGAAATCCAATTGCTGGGGCAGAACGTAAATAGTTATCGGGACCCGTCGCCCGCAGGCTGGGATTTCGCGAAGTTGCTGGACGAAGTCGGGCGCGTCAACGGGATCCGGCGGGTGCGGTTCACGACTTCGCATCCGCGGGATTTCGTTAAGGCCATCGTCGATGCCATCGACGCGAACCCGTCGCTCTGCAACCACGTGCATCTGCCGGTGCAGTCGGGTTCGACACGCATGCTGGACGCCATGCAGCGCCTTTACACGCGCGAAGAGTACATGCAGAGGATTGCGTGGATAAAAGCCGCGCGGCGGCCAATCGCGATCACCAGCGATATCATTGTCGGATTTCCGGGCGAGACCGAAGCGGACTTTGAGGCCACGCTCGGTCTGCTGACGGAAGTAGAATACGATTCAGTGTTCGCCTTCAAGTATTCGCGCCGGCCCAATACGCCGGCGCTGGCGCTGGGAGACCAGATTCCGGAGGAAGAGAAAGTCCGGCGCCTGGCGGTGGTGCAGGAGCACCAGCGGCAGATTCAGATCCGCCGCAACGCGGCTTATGTAGGCGCGGTGGAAGAGTGTCTGGTGGAAGGATTCAACAAAGCGACCGGACAGTGGATCGGGCGGACTTCGCAGTATAAGACCTTGAATTTCCTGCATCCGGCGGCGGGTGATAATTCTGTCGGACAGGATAGCCTGGCGGGGCCGTCTGGTTTGTTGGGGCAATATGTTGACGTGCGGGTAACGCGTTCGGGGGCTAACTCGCTGGCGGGCGAGTATGCCGGTTAGGAGATCGCTATGGAAGTGGAAATGAAAATCCGTGGATTGATGGTGGACCCGGTCACCAATATGCCCATTGTCGTCCTGAAGGACGTCAACGGCATGGCCATCCTGCCGATCTGGGTGGGCGTGTATGAAGCCAACGCCATCGCGCTCGAGATCGAGAAGGTGGCGACGCCCCGGCCCATGACACACGACCTGATTCGTAATCTCCTGTTTGGCCTGGAAACTGGCGTCAAAAAAGTAGTGGTCAGCGAACTGAAGGAAGACACGTTCTATGCGGTCATCTGGCTGGAACGCAACGGAGAGCTGATTTCGATCGACTCGCGCCCCAGCGATGCGCTGGCAATTGCGCTGCGGCTGGATTGTCCCATCTATGTGGAAGAGACGGTGCTGAGCACGTCGAAGACGGTGGCAGCGGTGGCGGAAGTCGGCAGCAATGAAGAATTGCGGCGCTGGCTGGAGAATCTGAACGACGAGGATATGGGCCGTTATAAGATGTAGCCGGCGGATGCTCGAAAAACGGCGGCCCGCAAAGCTGCGGTCGCACGGCCCCCAAAGCACTACGGCAAAAGATCACGCGCTCCGGGAGGTCCCCTCCGGGAGCGCGTTGTGTTTTTGGAGATGAAGCGGCTACTATTCTTTCTTCTTGGGGGCGGCTTTCTTGGCCCCGGTCCGCGGAGGCGTGGGACCCTTGCCGGTCCAACCTTCGATATCGTCCCGGGACACTTCAAAGGTCAGCATGTAGGGATCTTTGGTATACGCCTTGGCGACTCCCGAGAAAGAGATCTCGCCACCGGCTTCCATCATGCCCGGCAGAGGTTCGTCCAGCTTGAGCGTGACATCGGCGGCAGTACCCTCGATTGCAAGGGTCAACTCCTTGGGACGCACCGCCGGAGTGGTCGACACCAACTTTCCTTTAAACTTCGTGACGCCATTTGCACCGCCCGGCAAACCAGTATCCTTTACACTGCTTTCGAAGTAGGCGGGACCATTGTCGCCGGTCAACTCGGTCTTGATAGTCCGCCATAGCGCAAGCATTGGGTTCGCGGCGGCTTCGGCGGCCGCTGCTGCCGCCTTTTCAACGTCAATATCCACCGTGCTCTTGATTTTGAAACCCTCAGGTGGCAATGCGCTCGCCTTCGCCAGGGTCTTCAACTGATCTAATCCCTCGGTCGAACCGTGGTAAGTGTTGTAGGCTTTGGTGGCCAGGAAATTGTCGACCGTCTTACGGGTATTGGCATCCAGAGCCCCCGGACCGTCGTAGTTGGCGGCGCGTGCATATTCAAACAGCGCGAGCGACATCTTTTCCGGGTGTTCCTTCTGCTGTCCGAGTAGAAGGGTAGCCAGCATGTAAGAAGCCTGGGCGTTGGTGGGGTCGGTTTGAAGGGTTTTGGTCAATTCCGCTTCGGCCTTGACGTTGTCCTTTTGCTCAACGGCAATGTAGCCCAACGTGAACTGAGCGAACTTCACCATGGTGGGTTTGGCCTGGGCCCACTGGGCATCGGTAGCGCCCTGAGGTTTCTTGTCGGGGGCAAAGATTACGTCCGCGTTAGACAAGAGAGTGTGAGCCACTTTCTCCGCCGTATCTAAGTCAGCCTTGTTCTGGGCGGAGAGAGGGTCGGTTGGCTTCGCCGGCATCAAAGCGCGAACATATCCCAGGATTTCCTGAATGGAGGCCAAGTCGTTGGGTTCGGTCTTCAGAATTTCGGTGGCCATGTCGAAGGCCGCGCGATGATTATTCAACTGCTGATACGTGATCAAGTAAATCTTCTGCCGCGTATCGGCATATTCGCTCTGCGGATAGGCGCTCTTCCATTTATCCAGGTTCTGGAGGCGCGCTGCGGGAGTCGCATCGGGCTTGATGATCGCCGAATATAGCTCATACTCGGCGTTGTCCTTCCAATTCTTCTTTTTTTCAGCCGACGCTGCCGCTGGCGCCGCCGCCGGCGCCTGTGCCTTAAGACCCGCCGCTAACGCGGCAATTGCGACCAGGGAAATAATTGTTGTTTTCATTTTTACTGCGCTCCGCCCGCGATCCATTGCGAACTCACCCTTTCTTTACTTGGATTCGCACTCTGCGAAGTATACCCGAACCTGCGACGCAGCCGCAAGCGCCTGTCCGACGCCCGGATTCGGGGAAACCCGTTTGAATCCCTGCACACCAGCCTACACCCAAAGCAGGCATGATTCCTCTCATTGTTTAGACGCCGAATAGCGGGAATCGTTCCACGCCCCCGTTCGCGACTCTGCGGCCCTGGGCGATCGGCAATTGTGGCGCGGCTGAGCGAGCTATCATTCCACGGCCTCGGACCGCTATCCTGTCCCTTACATGAACCTGGGTGCGAGATGGATCGATGTGGCCGTGATCGTGGCCTATCTAGCGGCGATCACCTGGTTCGGCGCGCAATTTCGCTCATCGCAGCACACCTTGCGGGACTATTTCCTGGGCGGCAAGACGGCGCCGTGGTGGGCCATCGCGTTATCGATCGTCTCGGCGGAGACCAGCACGCTGACCGTGATCGGGACGCCTCCCCTGGCTTTCCGGGGAAACTATGCGTTCCTGCAACTGGTGTTCGGATACTTGCTGGGCCGGCTGATAATCGTCACATTCTTCCTCCCGGCCTACTTCCGCGGCGAAATGTACACGGCCTATGAGCTGATGCGAGTGCGCTTTGGAGAGCGCATCCGGCGTCTGACCGCCGCTGCCTTCCTGGTGCTGCGCGCGCTGGCCGAAGGCGTGCGCGTATTCGCAGTTTCGATCGTGATTTCCATCGTTCTCGGTGCGGGGGAAACGGCTTCGATTGCGGTCATTTTGTGCCTGACGCTGTTCTATACATATGAAGGCGGCTTGACAGCGGTCATCTGGACGGATGTCATTCAAATGGCGCTCTATGTGGCGGGAGCGATCGTGAGCCTAGTTCTGCTGCTGCACCAGATTCCCGGCGGCTGGGGGCACGTGGCGGCAGTGGCGGGGCCGCTGGGCAAACTGCAGGTTTTCGATTTTCGGCTGGCTGCTCCGGCGGAGTTTTTTGCGCGGACATATAGTTTCTGGGCCGGAATTCTGGGCGGATGTTTTCTGACGACGGCCAGCCACGGTACGGACCAGCTAATCGTGCAGCGCTTGCTCGCCGCGCGCAATTGCGGCCAGAGCCAGGCGGCCCTGCTGGCAAGCTGGGTAGTGATCTTCGTGCAGTTCGCGCTGTTCCTCGCGATCGGTACCTGCCTGTTTGTGTTGTACCGAGAGCAAGGACAGACGCCACCGGTGGTACTGGACCGTCTATACCCGCTCTACATCTGGCAGAGCCTACCGGCTGGCGTGGCCGGACTGGTGATGGCGGCGATTCTGGCCGCAGCCATGTCGAACCTCAGCGCTGCACTGAATTCGCTGGCTTCCACTACGGTGCTGGACCTTTGGAAGCCCCTTCTGAGCGTAAGCAAGCTGGGCGGTGGCGCCAGCGATGCCACTTGGCTCGCCCGCTCGCGCTATGCCACGGTGGCCTGGGGGATCTTGCTGATGGCGGTGGCGCTGCTCGCGCGGCAGTGGGGAAGCGTCTTGCAGGCGGGATTGTCGATCGCGTCCATCGTCTACGGATCGCTGCTGGGAGTGTTTCTGCTGGGCTTGTTCACGCGGCGGGTAGGCGAAATCGCCGCGATGTGCGGGATGTCGGTGGGACTGGTTCTTCTGTTGTATGTGCGCTTCGCAACGCCGATCGCGTTCACCTGGTACGTAATGATCGGCGCGAGCGCCACCTTCGCGACGGCGGTGCTGGTCTCGCTGATTATAAAGGAGCCAGCCCGTGGCGCTTGATCCGCATACTCACGAGGCGGGGGGCACTCCCGGGGGCGCTCCCGAACCGGAGCGTACGCTGGGGCTGCCGGCTGCTGTGTCGATGGTAATCGGCACCGTCATCGGCAGCGGCATCTTCCTGGTGACTTCGCAGATGATGCTTTCCGTGGGCTCGACGCCCATGGTTCTCGCGGTGTGGGTTTTCGGCGGAATTCTGACGATGTTTGGCGCGCTGAGCTACGCCGAGCTATCCGCCGCCATGCCCCAGTCGGGCGCCGAATACGTGTATTTGAAAGCCGCTTACGGACCCGTCTGGGGATTTATTTACGGGTGGACCATCACATGGGTTGCGAAACCGGGATCGGCGGCCGCGCTCGCGAGCGGTGGATACCGCTATTTATCCGAATTCTTCCCGGGATTGAATGACGTTGTATTTTCCGTGGCCCTTCCGATCGGGCCGGGCGGTGGTCCTCTGGATATTCATAAGGGGCAATTTCTGGGCGCCGGACTCATTATCCTGTTCAGCGCCGTAAACATGCTGGGAACTCGCCTGGGCGGTGGGTTGCAGGTGGCGGGCACCGGGTTGAAGGTGGCGCTCATTACAGGAATCATTCTGGGTGGTCTGGCAACCGGTCACGGGAGTATTGCGAACTTCCACTCGTCGTTGCCGGTTCACAGCGGGCCGGTTCACAGCGGCGTAGACGCCGCCAGGCCGGTTCACGGCGGCGCGGACCCCAGCGGCGGAATCGCCGGATTCTTTGTGGCATTGGTGGCTGCCTTGTGGGCCTACGACGGATGGAACACTGCCAGCATGATCGGTTCGGACATCCAGAATCCGCAGAAAAACCTGCCGCGCGCGCTGATCTGGGGAACCGTAGCCGTCATGGCCATCTATGTGACCGCGAATCTTGCTTATCTTTATGTTCTGAGTGCGCCCGAGGTGGCTGCCAGCCAGCGCGTGGCGGCAGATATGATGCGGCGGGTGGCGGGGCCTGCGGGCGCGGCCATGGTTAGCGTCGCGGCGATCGTTTCCATCCTGGCGGCACTAAACGGCGTCCTTATTTCGGGCTCGCGGGTGCCTTTCGCCATGGCGCGGGACGGATACTTCTTCGCCTGGGTGGGGCGGATTTCCCGTTTTCAAACGCCCGCGGCGAGTCTGGCGCTGCAAGGCGTATGGGCGGTGCTGCTGCTGGCCAGCGGGCGCTTTGAGGACATCATTAAAATGGTGATTTTCACGGAATGGATCTTGTACGGAATGGCGACGGCGGGAGTCTTGGTGCTGCGCAAGACCCGGCCGGAGATGCCACGGCCCTATCGAGTCTGGGGGTACCCCATAGTACCGCTGGCGTTTGTACTAGTCGCCGGGGCGCTCCTGTATGTGACTTTGCGCGAATCGCCGCGTGAGTCCGGTATGGGTTTGGGCCTGATTGCTCTAGGATTACCCTTTTATTATTATTGGAAACGTCGAGAAAACGAGCGGGACGGGCGCCGCCTCCGCGGTTAAGAATCCGCTCAGCAGGCGTCCTCGAAAAAGGGGACTTCTCCTCCAGGTTTGTTCGGTAAACAGAACAAATCGCTTGAAACCCCGTTAATTACGGGGTAGACTCGAAGCTGAGCCAGGCAAAGATCCGGATGTTCTGTTCCGATTTCAGAACACCGCGATGGGTCGAAGCGCCTGTCCGACAGGGAGAAAAAGAATGGATGTCATCAAAATGCTGGCTGATTTGCGCCAGGAGAGAGAGCAAATAGAGGAAGCTATTATTACCCTCGAACGGTTGGCTCGCGGGCGCAGCAAGCGCCGCGGACGTCCTCCAGCATGGATGGCGGCGATCAAGCGGCGAGGCCGTCCTCCGGGCAGCAAGAACAAAATCAGAGAATCCGCGGCAGCCTAGGCTACCTGCTCGATAAATTCAAGTAACGAACCCCGGCCTGCCAAGGCGGTATGCTTGGATTTACGCTTCCTGCATGAAAACATCTCCGGTAATTGTGGCGCTCGACCTTGAGTCGGACGCCGACGCACGTGCACTGATCACGGCGCTGGGAGACTCGGCTTCGTTTTATAAAGTTGGTCTGGAACTCTACACTTCGAGCGGAGTGGACTTCGTCCGTGAATTGAAGGCGCAAGGGCACCGGGTATTTCTTGATCTCAAGCTGTATGACATTGGGGAAACTGTGAAGCGGGCGGTGGCGCAAGTCGCGCGCCTGGGTGTCGATTTCCTTACAATTCACGGCAGCCGCGCGGTTATGGAGGCAGCAGTGGCCGGAAAAGGCGCCGCCCCACTTCGATTACTGGCAGTGACGGTTCTCACCAGCTTCGATGAGAGCGATCTGCGGCAGATGGGTTATTCCTGTTCGGTTGCCGACTTGGTAGACTTGCGCGTGCGCAACGCGATGGAAGCGCGCGTAGATGGGATCGTCTGCTCGCCGGTGGAAGTCGGCCGGGTGAGATCGGTGGCGGGTCCGGGCGCGATTCTGGTCACGCCGGGCGTCCGCTCAATGGGCGCGGCTGTGGGCGATCAAAAGCGGGTGGCGACACCCGCCCAGGCGATCGCCAATGGCGCCGATTATCTAGTGATCGGCCGGCAGGTAACGCGCGCGACCGATCCGCGCGGAGAAATGCTGCATATTTTAGAAGAGATTCGATCCGCCGCTTAGGAGGCTGCTGAAAAACTCGCTGACCGGTCATGGGCCGGCCCCCCACCACGCTTCGCAACCGACTGATCCTTGGTGGGACAGGTCCATGACCTGTCGTTTTCGGAGCATGAGCGGCGAGTTTTTCAGCAACCTCTTAGAACTCACCGGCCCGATTAGGGCTTAAAGCCCCGAATCGGGGCTTACAGCAGCAGATTAAGGCTTAAAGCCGTAAATAAAGACTTCGGCTACGCCCGCTGCCGCGGTATAGGTCTGATAGCCCGCCGGGAAAATATCACTGGTTGAAAAACCAGTAGAGTAAACCGTGCCGGAGGCATCGAAATCCACGCTGTAGACGATCTGCGATCCCGGCCCGGTAACGTAGCTGGAATAAACCAGTGAGTTGAGCGGGGGCGCCGCGGGATTGATCAGCGCGATGAATCCGTCAAAACCGGCTCTGGCGGACGAAGGATTGATCGCGTTTTGCGATACCGGCATATCGGGCGAGAGAGTAAAGCCGCCGAGATAATACGTTCCGTTAGCATCCAGGCGCAAACTGTAAGGCACTTCATCCACGCTTCCGCCGAAGAACGTGGAGTACACCAGGGATTGCGCGGGCGGGAGCGTCAAATCCAGAATCGAAAGAAAGGCGTTGGTGGCGTTCGTGCCGCCTCGGTTCGTGCCGCCTAAGAAAGGTTGATAGGCGTTTTGGGTAACCGGAAAGTTGGCCGATGAAGTGTAACCCGCGATGGCGACCCTTCCGGCGGGATCGATAAGAACTTTCTTGGCGCCGTCGGTACCAGACCCTCCGAGGTAAGTGGAATAAATGATGAGCGGCGCCTCCAGAGCTAACTTGACCAAAAAGGCTTCGCCACCAGCGATGGCGGTGGCCTGATAAGGAGCGGCGGTAATGGGAAGATTGAACGAGTAGGTAACCCCGCTCACGTAGACAAAACCCGCCGCATCCACCGCGACTGAGGTCCCGTAATCCAGACCCGCTCCTCCGAAATATCCGCTGGCAACCATACTGGCGGCGCCGCTTTGGCGCGGATCCAGCTCCGTGATGAACATGTCGGTGCCCCCCTGGGTGGCTGGAAGCGTGGCGTTGGCCACAGGGAAGTCGAGGGACGTAGTAGAGCCCGTAATATAAGCCTTGCCGTTATGGGTCGCAATTCCGTAGGGCACATCGATTCCGGTGCCGCCCAGATACGTCGCATATATAAGGCTCGCGGAGCCGAACTGCGTGGCATCGAAGACCGCCGCGAATCCGTTGGTGACGCCGTTGCGCGTGGTTTGGAAAGCTCCTGAGCTGACCATCAAATCGTTTGACGTGGTGGACCCCGTGAGGTACACCAAACCGGTGGCGCTGTCGACCGCCATATCTTTGAGGCTATCGACCAATGAGCCGCCAAAGAAGGTCGAATACACAATCACCTGGTCGCCGCTGGTTGCGAAGGGATTGAGCTTCATGAGCCAAACATTCTGCGTGCCGCGATTGACTCCGAAAAAAGCGCTGGGCGTGCCTACGAAATCCGTGGCAGCCGTATTGCCGGCGACGTAGATGAAGCCCCGGGCATCGTGCGCGAAGGCCACCCCAACGCTGTTCTTCGAGCCTGGCAGGTAGGCCGCAAAAGTGATCACTGGATCGATTACTAGCGGCGCGGACCGGTCATAGCGGTCCAGATGAAGAGTCACGTCGCGATTGGCTTCTATTTGATACTCGGCATGGACCGCTGTCCGCTCGCCGCCCCGAGTGACCTGATAAACCACCGGAACGTGCTGCGTAAGGGTCTGGCCGCCTATGTCGACCAACAGATCCCCGTGGGGAGACATCCGCAAACGGTCCGCGCCGTCAAAGCGCAGGCGGATGCGCGAAGGGTCCGCGCCGGCCGCGATGTCAAAATCGTATTCCAGATTCTCACCGGTTCCGTAGAACGACACATCGACGCCCGGATATACCTGGTGGCGTCGCAATCGGCGATAACTCTGCACCGGTCCGCGGTAGGCCGCCGTGAAATACTGTGTAGGCACAGAGTATGGAGACGTTGCTTCAAAAGCCGCGTGAGGATCGGCGCCCAGCATGCGCAATGCGAGCGTGCGTTCGCCGAGCCGGAACATGGTCGTGTCCCCGCTAAAGGCCAGCGAATACCCCAGACCGCGCGCCGACCATTCCGTCGATTCGGGCGCGTGAACGGCGCCGCCTGGGACGCGGCGGCCAACGCGCTCCTCAAAGCGTATTGGCTGCTGCGGCAAAACCCGGGTGGGCGTGGCGGCGAAGGCACAGGCACCCACAAACAAAAGACTCGCGAAGCGCATAATCGGTTTAGACGTCCTACGGACGGACATTGGTTTCATGGCCGCCCCTGTTAGTTTAGATGATGTCAGTTTAGACAATGTCAGTTTAGATAATACGTGCGATACAGCGTGTCGCGCTGCTTGGGAATGAAGCCGGCATCGCGGATCAGGCGGCGCAACTCTTCTTCGGAGGCGCGATGATGGGCACCCGCCGCGCTGACGACATTCTCCTCAATCATGATGCTGCCGACGTCGTTGCCGCCGAAGCGCAGCCCGATCTGGCAGGTTTTCAATCCCGGAGTGACCCAAGACGACTGAATGTTGAGGATGTTTTCCAGGTACAGCCGCGAGAGCGCCAGCATCTTCAGATATTCCACCGCCGTGGCTTCCTGCTTGACGAAATTGCCCAGCGAGGTGTTCTCGCGCTGGTACGCCCAGGGGATGAACGCCGTGAAGCCGCCGGTGTCTTCCTGAATCTGTCGAACCAGATCGAAGTGGTTCATGCGCTGCTCGATGGTCTCGCCGGTGCCGAACATCATGGTCGCCGTCGTGCGGATTCCCAGCGCGTGGCAGGTGCGGTGGACGTCCACCCACTCCTGCGTCGTACACTTCAGGCGGCTGATGCGGCGACGCACGTCGTCATCCAGAATTTCCGCGCCGCCGCCGGGCACTGAGTCGAGACCCGCGTCGCGCAAGCGGGCCAGCGTATCGCGCAGCGACAAGCCGCTCACTTCCGCGATATTCACGATCTCCGGCGCCGAGAAGCAGTGGCACCAGATATCGAAACGCTGCTTGATGCCGCGCAGCAGGTCTTCGTACCAGTCGATCTTCAGATCCGGATGCAGGCCGCCTTGCATCAGGATGCCGGTGCCGCCCAGGCCGATGGTCTCGCGGATCTTGTCGAAGATCACTTCCTGCGGATGCACGTAGCCTTCTTCATGCCCCGGCGGGCGGTAAAAAGCGCAGAAGCTGCAATATTCGGTGCAGAAATTGGTGTAGTTGATGTTGCGATCGATGATGTAGCTGACCACGCCTTCCGGGTGCAGCTTGCGGCGCACCTGATCGGCGGCCATGCCGAGGCCCACCAGGTCGTCGCTGTTGAAGAGATCGATCGCTTCGGCGCGAGTCATCATGCGGAGACGCCTCCAGAGACGGCCGCGTGCTCCAGCGCCGCGGCGTATTTGAGATAGGTTTCGATGGCGGTCGCGTGCGCCTCCGAGAATTCGAAACGGATGTGGCGCGTCAGGTACTCGCGGACCAAGGGCTCCGGGAAACCGCGCTGGGTGGTTTCCTGGCGAATGATGTCCTCGATGTGCGCTAATCCGTAGCGGCAGGACGCCTGGAGCGCGGCTCCGTGCGGCTCGGCGATGGCTTCCGCGCGGCCTGCCCAGACGGCAAACACCATGGGCAGACCAGTGAGGTTGGTCCACTGTTCACCGAGGTCCAGCGTTTCAAACGGCAGCGTGGCAGGATCGACCCGCAGCGCGGCGTCACCAATTAGGAGCGCCGCGTCAGCCGCGCCCAGCATGGCTGCCAGATCGGGCGGATGCGAGATCACTTGCGGCTCGACGCCATATTTTTCGGCTAGGATAATCCGCGAGAGCATCACTGAGGTGCGCGATCCGGAATCCGTCGCCAGCTTGCGGATTTTGCCGAACGGGACCTTGGAGACCAGCAAAATGCTGCGCACCGGGCCATAGGAGGCGATGCCGGTTTCGCGGAAATAGGGGAGCTTCTGGCGCGCCATCTCGATCACAGGAACGATGCCGATGTCAGCCTCGCCCGAGGCGAGCTGGTCGGCGCATACGGAGGGCAGGGCAAAGCTCAGGTCAAAGGTGCCTGTTTGAGCCGGATCTTTGAGCAGCCCCCAGACCAGCGGTACAGTGTTGAGATAGCTCACCGCGCACACACGGGGACGGCTGGATTGGAAAGGCACGGGAGTCAAACTGCTATTTTACCGCAAGACACTACTGAAGCACGATGCTATCGCCGAGTGGGTAGTGGGCTTCCATGAGAAGGCCAGCCGATGTCAAGTAAAATATGGACCACAATTTTTAGCCGGCGCGAGCCGGCTAGGTTGACGTGTCACAGCCTGCCATTTCCTCATCTTAGAAATCTTCCTGCATCGCGGCCGGGCCCAGTCCAGGCCGAGCGCAGCGAGCCGTTAGGGAAGCCTGGGACGGGTGACCGCGATGCTCATCCTCTGGTTGGAGGGAATGGCAGGCTACCTCGCCCTGCTTCCAGTCTCTTGGAATTCCTCGCCCCATCGCCCCGCTTCCATTCGCACTTTTTTTCAGCCACGAAGGGCTTTGTGCCAGTTGGGGTCCGCAAATCTGACGGGTGCTGCAAGCTAAATGCCGACCTGGCCGCCGCACATTTCAGCACGGCGCCGGTCCGCACACTACGCGCAGTCACCCGAACTCGGCGAGCCTTCCCAAACTCAATCTCGGTTCAAGCCGCTACGGCTTTGCCGTCCCTACGGACGTGCAAAGGTTCGTATACCTCTCCCGTCACCCACAGCTTGTGCAGCAGCACCGCCAGTTTCCGAGCGACTGCCACGAGTGCCCGTTTCTTCGCATTCTTTCCACCGCGCTCGGCCAGCTCCAATCCCCAGCGCCGTAGATCACAGTCCGGTCCAAAGGGACCCAGGACGTGATGCGCGCACTGTACCAGCAGCTTTCGCACGTACGCGTCTCCTTCCTTGGTGATCCGCAACTGCGGCCGACTATTGCCGGACTCTCTCCGGCGAGGCCGTAATCCGAAGTAGGCGCCGGCATCCCTGCTCCGGCGGAATCGATGCGGGTCTTCCACCGTCAGCACATACGTCAGTGCGGTCAGTGTTCCCACTCCGTGCACCTGCTTCAGCACCTCGATCTCCGGGTATCGACTCCTCCCTATGTTCTCGATCTGCTCGTCGTAATCCCGGATGCGCTGGCTGACTGACTCCACCTCGGCCAGCAGTGGGTTCAACGCATTCTGCAGGGGCTCGCTCAGCGATTCGGCGAGTTCCTCGCTAACTTGGCCGCTGCCGCAGCTTCGCAAACGTTCTCCATAGGACTTCGCCAGGCCCCGCGCGGAGTTGACCAACATCGTTCGCACCTCTACTAATGCCGCCCGTGCCCTGATCACCATCAGATCCGCTTGCGCCTGCTCGCTGCGGTGCCGGATCGGACTCAGCAACTCCGGATCGATCCGCGCCAACCGCGCCAGAGTCTTCGCATCTAGCCGATCGTCCTTGCGGCTGCTGTCTGTGATCAACCGCACCCGTCGTGGATTCGCCACGATCACCTCGTGCCCCAACTCCGCCAGATGTCGGCTCACCCACGGAGAATGGGTTCCCACTTCCAAGGCGATTCGGCTCCGCAGCTTCGAACCGAACACTTGGGCAAAGCCCTTTTGGGTAGTCGCCACGCTGCCCTCCGCCAGTACTTCGCCTTGTTCATCCAATATGCAGTAGCGACTGCTCCGATCCCCTAGATCGATTCCCACCGTCCGTTTCCGATGGACTCCTTTCCGATTCCTTGTTGACTTCTTTACGGTGTTATCCTTCTTCACGGCCGGTCTCCTTTCGATTGCACCTCGAGTGCGTTTCTCATTGGGAGCGTATCGCATCCCGCCGAGGGGCCGGCCTTCTCATCCCATCTACTTTGAATTTCTAGGACCCACGCAACAACGTCACCGTCAAAAGAATCGCAAACAAAAAACCCACGATGGCACCTAACATACCTATGACGATGGCGATTCCCAGCCCGTCATTCTTGCGTAAGCCGAGAAGGAATCCGATACCGAAACCGAATGGCGTGAGCAGAATCACTGCGGGGATCACCGAACTATGGTACCGCCACCTTACGCCGCTCTTTCTAACCCCCGTTCGTCGGCTTCCACCAGGGCGAAATTTCAAAGTAGCCCACTACCGCCGAGTGAAAGCTTGTGCCTGTCCCTACCTGTGATGATCCATGTAATAGCCTGCAGTCGAGAGCACCAGATGCACTCTCGCGGGGCCTTGGCCCGCGGGAACCGTGACGGGCTCGGCGTGAACGACTTTTTTGAGGTCATCTCCCCCCATGAACTGCGTCTGGAAAACGTACTCGGTGTTCTCTACACCTTCGAACGTAGCTAGGCCCACCTGATCTGTTGGAAGTTTCGCGCCCGTCGGACTACCGCCGGTATTTGAGGACCGAATCCACTGGTTCGGTACAGGCGAGCCATCCGGCCAAGTAACCATGATCGTGATTGACCTTCTCCTAAGCGGCCCCTCGACCAGGATATTGAGGTCTTGCGGGGGCGCCTCGTTTGGCACCTCAACCAAAGTGGCCCATTCATGATCGGGCACGCCCGGATAGAAGGTGGGCGGGAAGGGGTACTCCGGCGTGGGCGACTGGGTCAGATTCACCCCCACTCTGTAGAACTTGCCATTAGCTGGCACCCGAATTCTGAAGTTGCCGTCCATGTCGGTGACGCCGGACCGCCACAGGCACTCGGGCCTCCCCGATCTGTCGGTCAACTCCGCTATCACCTTGACGCCGTTTAAGGGTTGTCCACCGATGCGGTATCGGACAGTGCCGCCGATGTCGCGTTCTGCCGGAGGGCGTGTGAACCACACACCGCAGTCTCCAGGGAGAACGCGCGTCGCCATCAGGAGCAAGAACACCCACGCTCTAGGCATGCTGTTCATTATCGCGCCAAACTATGTTCGCAATTGCGCTGCTTGATCCTACCAATAAACTACTGCAGAACGACGCTATCGCCGCGCGATGCTTGCACGGTTTCAATTCCGTAGGTTTTCTGGATCAACTGCGCCAAAGCAGCGCCTTGGGACAGCTCGCCGTGGACCAGGAAGACCTTCTTCAGGCCTTTGGCGATGGGGCGCATCCATTCAATCAGCTCTTTCTGATCGGCGTGGCCGCTGAGTTCGTTAAGCGAGCACACCTCGGCGCGCAAACGCATGGGCTCGCCGAAGATGGGCACTTCGGATTGCTTTTCCACAATCTTCCGGCCCAGCGTGTATTCGGCCTGAAAGCCGGTTATGAGGACGGTGTTGCGCGGGTCTTCGATGTTATTGCGCAGGTGGTGCAGAATGCGGCCTCCTTCGCACATGCCGGAGGCGGAGATGATGACGCAGGGGCCGCGCAGATCGTTGAGCTTCTTGGATTCGGCGACGTCGCGAATGTAGGTCAGGCGGTGGAAACCGAACGGATCGTCACCTTCGTCGATGTGCAGGCGGATATCCTTGTCGTAGCACTCGGGGTGGTTGCGAAAGACCTCGGTTACATTCACGGCGAGCGGGCTGTCGACAAACATAGGGATCGAGGGCAACCGCTTGGCGTGGATGAGTTGATGCAGCAGCAAGACCAACTGCTGGGTGCGGCCCACCGCGAACGCGGGTACGATGATTTTGCCGCCGCGCGCGGCTGTGCGGCTCACCACGTCCGCGAGCGTATCGGCTGCATGGCCTAGCGGTTTGTGGAGGCGGTCGCCGTAGGTACTTTCGAGGATCAGATAGTCGACCGGGTCGAGGCTTTGCGGATCGCGTATGATCGGCAGCCCGGGCCGGCCCACGTCGCCCGAGAAGCCTAGCCGCACGCCATCGGCCTCCACAATCATGGATGTGGAGCCGAGGATGTGTCCCGCATCGTAGGTGGTGTAGAAAAGGCCCTCGGCAATCTGTTTCTTTTCGCCCAGAGGAACGGCGCGGAACTGCTGAAAACTTCGCTCGGCGTCTTCGCGGGTGTACAGCGGCGCCACCGGCCGGTCGTCGCGGCCGATCGCTTTGCGATGCTCGCGGCGGCGGTTTACGAACTCCGCGTCCTTCTCCTGCAAGTAGGCCGAGTCGGCTAGCATTGCCAGGCACAGGTCAACAGTGGCGGGAGTGCTGTAAATTGGCCCTTTGAAGCCCTGCTTGACCAAGCCGGGTAAATTGCCGCTGTGGTCGATGTGCGCATGCGAGAGGATGACGGCGTCGATCGCGGATGCCGGAAACGGAAACTGGCTGTTGCGCGCGAACGCCTCCTGGCGATGTCCTTGATACAGACCACAGTCGAGCAAATACTGCCGGCCGCCGGTCTCGACATGATGCATAGATCCGGTGACGGTCTTGTCCGCGCCCCAGAAGGTGAGTTTCATGGTTTTGAGTAGAATTACACTATACGATGCGAAAGGCGGCGGCTTTCTTATCGCCGGCGGCGCTGGCGTTCTTATTCCGCTCGGGGCCGGCGCTGTTGTTGCGCACTGCGCTCGCGTTCTTATTGCGAGCAGTAGTGGCGTTCGTATTGCCGGCCGGGCTGGTTTTCATATTGCCCGGCCCAGCGTTCGCCCAGAAAAAGCCGATCACGCTGGAGGCGCTGCAGGCATGGCGGAGTAGCGCGGCTCGCGCGACGCCCGGCGATCCGGTGTGGGCTCCCGATGGCAAGACCTTCGTTTACCGCCAAGGGAGCCAGCTAAAATGGTTCGACGTCGCGGGGAAGAAATCGTATGACGTCGTAGACTTGACCGCGCTCGACAACGCGGCGCTGAGACCACCGGCCCCGGAACGGTATGAATGGGAAAACCGCCGCCTCGATGAGGCCACGCTGCAGTGGTCGCCTCGGGGCGGCGAAGTTCTTTACGACGGCGGCGGAGATCTGTTCCTGATTACGATTCCGGGGGGCGAGTGGCGGCAATTGGTCAAGACGTCCGCGGCCGAGCATGATCCCAAGTTCTCGCCCGATGGCAAGCAGGTCGCCTTCCGCCGCGGCTGGGATTTGTATGTGCTCAACATCGATGCGCTTAAGCCGGGCGACGGCCGCGAGACGCGGCTCACCTCCGATGGCTCAGACACGCTGCGCAACGGGGGCCTGGATTGGGTGTATCCCGAGGAACTGGAGTTAGGAACCGCCTACTGGTGGGCGCCCGATTCGAGCGCAATCGCATATCTGCAATTCAATGTCAGCGGCGAACCGCTGTATCCTCACACCGACTTGCTCGGCTCGCGCGCGGTGCTCGAGCCGCAGCGCTATCCGCAGGCGGGCGAGAAAAACGCGATCGTAAGGTTTGGCGTGATCCCGGCCGCGGGCGGTGAAACCAAGTGGCTGGATATTGGCGATACGGTCAAGACATACCTGATCGCTCGGGCCGGCTGGGTCCCGGATTCAACAGGCGTGTATGTCGTGCGCACCAACCGCATTCAGAACCAGCTCGATTTTCTGGTATACGAGGTGGCGTCGGGTAAATCGCGAACGGTCTACCGTGAATCGGATTCCTACTGGATCAACATTGCCGGCGATCCGGTCTTTTTGAAAGACGGGAAGCGGTTTCTGTGGACCAGTGAACGCGATGGGTTCCGCCACTTGTACCTCTATTCCCTGGATGGCGCGGCGCCGCAACAACTCACGAAGGGCGCCTGGCAGGTGACCGACTTCACCGGCATGGATGAGAAAGCCGGGCGCGTTTACTATCGTTCGACGGAGGCGAGTCCCTTGGAGCGTCAGTTGTACAGCGTCCGCCTGGACGGCGGCGGGAAGCGGCGAATCACGGCGGGTGCGGGCGCGCATCGAATCTCGATGGCTCCCGGGGGGAGTTGCTTTCTGGATACTTATTCGAACCTGACTTCGCCGCCCGAAGGGACGTTGCGCAACGCAAATGGCGATGCCATTGCGGTGTATCGTCCGGCGGATCGGAGGGTGCTGGATGAGCTCGACGTCCGTCCCACCGAGATTGTCGAGTTCAAGGGCAAGGATGGCGCCAGTTTTTATGGGCGCCTGATCAAGCCGCCCGGCTTCGATCCGGCGAAGAAGTATCCGCTGCTGGTGGACGTCTACGGCGGGCCGCACGCGCAGGCCGTGCGCGACGCCTGGCCGGGGCTCGGCATGGATCAGGTATTTGCGCAGGCGGGATATGTGGTCTGGGAAATGGATAACCGTGGCTCAGCCGGCCGAGGACACGCGTTTGAGACTCCGGTGTATCGCAACCTAGGCTCGCGGGAGCTGGCCGATCAACGCGAGGGCGTGGAATATCTGATCTCGCGCGGCTTTATCGATGCGCAGCGCATTGGTGTCACAGGCTGGAGCTACGGCGGATTCATGACCTTGAACCTGATGTTCAATGCCCCGGATTTGTTCCACGCGGGATTCGCCGGCGCGCCCGTCACCAACTGGCTCAACTACGACAGCATTTACACGGAGCGCTATATGGGGTTGCCGGAAGATAACGGCGAAGCCTATGCGCGGACGTCGCTCGCGCGGCACGCGCACAATCTCGCGGGCCGGCTGATGATCGCCCATAATCTCGAAGACGATAACGTGCTGTTTCAAAACTCAGCGCAGGTGATTCGCGCGCTGGAGGTTGCCGGCAAACACTTCGAATTGTCGCTGTATACAGGGAAAACCCACGGCGTTTCGGGGGCTGAGGCTCGCCAGATGGAGGCCACCATGCTCGACTTCTTCGAGCGCAGCCTGAAGCCGCCGCCCGGCCGGCCCGCTGCGCGGTAGAATAAGAGTTCCCTCCGCATGAGCCTAACTTCATGAGCTTAACAGCCCACGCGCTCCCTGGAGTCCTGGTTCTGTTCGCCGCATTGGCGGGTTGCGACCGGTCCGCCCCGGCCAACGTGGCGGCCACGGTGAATGGGCGCGCCATCACTTATGCTCAGCTCGATAAACAGTTCGAAGCCCAGTTCGCGGGCGCCGCAGGCGAGCGTTCGAGCGGCGACCAGGAGCAGATACAGAAGCTGGAAGTGCTGCGAACGCTTATCGACAACGAGATCATGCTGCAACGTGCGGAGAAGCTAGGCCTGATGGCCGGCGACGCCGACGTCGACGCCAAGTTCAACGAGCTCAAAGCGCCTTACACCCAGGAAGAATTCCAGAAGCAACTGGACGCGCGCAAGATGACGGTCGACGAACTCAAAGCGCAATTGCGCCGCGATCTCAGCGTGCAAAAGCTGTTTAACAAGGAAATCACTTCGCAGATCACCATCACCGACAAGGACATCACCGATTTTTACATCGCCAACAAAGCCAGTTTCAATCTAGCCGAACCGCAGATTCATATGGCGCAGATTCTGGTGACGCCCAACCCCGACCCCAACGTGCGCAATCTGAAGAACGACAAGGCGCGGGATGAGGAACAGGCGCGCAAGAAGATCCAAAGCATCGCTGCCCGCCTTCGCCAGGGTGAGGATTTCGCCATGCTGGCGCAGAATTATTCGGAAGATCCCAATTCATCCCAGAATGGCGGGGATCTGGGATTCGTTCCGGAATCCGCGCTGGAGAAAGCCAATGCCGATCTGCGCAAAACTCTGATGGCGCTGGGTCCCGGGGAAACCACTGCTCCGCTGCATACCGCCGAGGGCTATCGCATTCTGAAGCTGATCACGCGCGAGCCTGCCGGCCAGCGTGAGCTTGCCGACCCTAAAGTTCAGCAGACTATTCGCGAACAACTGATCAACCGGAAGGATCAATTGTTGAAGGCCGCCTACTACGAGATGGCGCGCAACGATGCCAAAGTGGTGAACTACTTCGTCAACGGGATCGTCGGCGCCAGCGCCAAGAAGTAGCCCCCCCAGCGCTGCGGGCCGCTACAATGTAGTGCTATGAAGCGGCCGAATTCGATCCTGTGCGTTTTATTTGCTTTCGCATCCGCCGCGCTCCCGCAAGCGCCTGAAACGCGTCTCAACCCAACCGTGAAGCAGATCGTGGATGCGATCTCCGAACAACGGATCGCGGCGAACTCCCGCAAACTCGAGGGTTTTGGGACGCGTTACGTGCTCTCGGCGCAGGACGATCCTTTGCACGGCATCGGCGCGGCCAAGCGCTGGATTCACGATGAGATGCAGAGCTACAGCCCGCGGCTCCAAGTCAGCTATCAGGATTTTTCGGTCAAGAAGGGCGCGCGCCAGGGTCAGATTATTCGAGATGTGGATCTCTCCAATGTAGTCGCCGTGCTCCCCGGCGGCATTCACAAAGATCGCTACGTGCTGGTAACCGCGCACTACGATTCGGTCGCATTGGTTCGGAAGCCCTACACGGGCGAGGAGCAGGCCATCGCCGAGGCGGTCCGCCAAGGTATGGACGAGAAGGAAGCCAGGGAACTGCGCAAGATACGTCCTCCCGACGAAGATCTTGGTCCGCTGGATTTCGAGGCAACCGCCGCTCAACAGACTGCTCCCGGCGTCACAGACGACGGCAGCGGCACGGCGGCCGTGATGGAGCTGGCGCGCGTCATGAGCCAGTACCAATTCGACAAGACCATCGTGTTCGTGGCGTTCGCCGCAGAAGAAATTGGCTTGAGCGGGAGCCAGGCCTACGCCGCCATGGCGAAACGCACCGGCATGCAGATTGAAGCCGTGCTGAACAACGACATCATAGGGAGCGATGTCTCCGGGAATGGGAGGTCGGCGAAAAATATTCTGCGGCTCTTCGCGGCCGGGCCTGAAGACTCACCGACCCGCGAGATCGGGCGCTATATGCAGCAGGTCGCGCAGCGATTCGTTCCGTCGATGCAGGTTCAAATGGTGTTCCGGCAGGACCGTTTTATGCGCGGAGGAGATCACACGCCGTTCCTGAATCAGGGCTTTCCCGCAGTGCGGCTGACTACGGCCAACGAGAATTTCAATAACCAGCACACAACCACCGATACCTTCGCCAATACATCGATTCCATACACCACGCGGGTCGCCCGAATGAACGCCGCGGCTCTGGCGAGCCTGGCGCTCGCGCCGGCGCCGCCGGAACTGAACTGGACCTATGCGTCGGGCCCGAACAAGGGCGGGCATGTGCCACTTTTGGGCAGGGGCAAGTCGGGATATGACGCAGTTCTGCACTGGCTCCCGAATACCGAGCCCGATCTCGCGGGCTACGCGGTAATGATACGCTCGACGACGTCGCCGGTGTGGGAACGCGAGACCTGGGTGGGCAACGTGACCAGCTATGTTCTGCCGGATGTCTCGATCGACGATGTCGTGATCGGCGTGAAAGCGGTGGATCGCGACGGCAATCAGAGCGTGGTGTCGCCCTACAGGGAGCCGGTTCTACCCGGCATGCTTACACCCTCTCAAGCCAAATAGCGCGCCAATCTTGACTAACGGATCGCGCGAGTGCGGACGTGGATGACGCCCGAGTCGGGTTGCGCCGTGGATTGTAAGAAATAGATCCTCGATCCATCCCGGTTTACCGCTAACGGCCGCGAACCGCTGGTCATGCCGAGCGGTGCGGTCGCTGAAAATAGGAGTTCTGCCGGAGCAAAATGCAGTTGAGAGCCGACGCCGCTCACGCGTACGGAGAAGATTCGACCTTGATCAAAGTACACGATCTCTTTGCCGTCTTTCCGCCATACCGGGCGGTTACCGCTATTGGCGATTTGTCGGCGGAGGCCGAGACCGGCAAGTGGCTGTACGTAAATTCCGGATTCTGTAAACGGATGATACACGGCCCACGTACCGTCAGGCGACATTGCCGCGTCATCAACGCGTTGCTCCACAACGTGCTCGGGTCGGCGCTCTCCATCGAGGGAAAGCGAAAGAAGAGCATCCCCTTCCGTGTAAAGAATTCGCCGCCCGTCCGTTGAAAGGTCGTCCAGCCGGAAGCGCTCCCCCGAAGCAGGAAGTCCCGGGAAGGGCCGCGTCTCGTGGGAGTCACTAATTGACCGCTGGACTATTTGTGCGCCTCTGCTGCCAATAACGCCCAAACCATCAGAGGACCAAAAACGGGGTAGTTCAGCCCCCAGGCGGGTGCGGCCGGGTCCGTGGGAGTCCATAACCCATGTGCCCGCTTCA